>Ga0256847_1000006_pt1 | contig 145481 bp, 79 predicted proteins | sample TeddybearmetaG_FD_189099 | JGI IMG/M metagenome (GOLD analysis project Ga0256847, IMG submission 189099) | Hydrothermal vent microbial communities from East Pacific Rise, Pacific Ocean - Teddybear | ecosystem: Environmental > Aquatic > Marine > Hydrothermal vents | place: Pacific Ocean: East... | reverse complement strand
TTCGCTTACTGTTAATGGGAGGGCTGGGGGTAGTCCTCTCATAGTATTTGTTTTTGTTCCCCAAATATATTACATTTAATTTACATATATTACAATTAGCTCAAATATTTTGTGCCTCACGCACTAGGATGATAATAATTATATTGTGATTTTTGTGGTTGACTATGTGAAATATCGGCTATATGTCAAATTGTAATAGTCAACTTTAACAAAAATTTGAATTAATAAATCAAAAATTATGAAATACACATTATTGATAGCTTTACTAGGAATCTTTGCTTTTACGTCTTGCAAACAATTGGCAACTCCAGTTGCTGTAGAAAATGGAATGTCATTCTATGGCGAAAAAATATCCGCAGATGGCGCAATAACTTATGACGAACTTTTACAAAAATTGGAATCAGCTGATAGCTTGACAAATGTAAAGGTTACAGGAATCATAGATGGTGTTTGCCAAGCAAAAGGATGTTGGATGAATGTTGTATCCACATCGGACAAGTCAAAAGAATCTATGTTCGTTAAGTTTAAAGATTATGGTTTCTTTATGCCGTTAGATGCTAGTGGCAGTACTGCAATCATGGAAGGGAAAGCATATAAAGAAGAGACAACCGTAGATGAATTGAGACATTATGCTGAGGATGAAGGTAAGTCAGCTGAGGAAATTGCTGCAATTACAGAACCTATCACCGAACTTAAATTTATGGCAAAAGGAGTGATCTTGAAGCCGTAGGGTTAAATGGTGAATTTGGAATGACGAATTTAGAATGACGAATTTGGAATTTGGAATTTGGAATTTGGAATTTGGAATTTGGAATTTTAAGAAAAAACGAGGATGTGTATCACAATTTTACATTCCCCATTGAATCGGCAAGAGGTCAGAGACCTTTGCCTCGACTTAATGCTGTGAACGAGAGGAAGGTCTCTGACTTCTCCTCGGATTCTTTGACAATTTGTGCAATCTATGATAAATAGTATAAGAGGGTTAGATCGTTTTTTAGCTCTCTTGTTTTTTTTGGTACTACTTTCAATCATTATATCTAACGCTCCATGAACATCTATCGACTTTCAATTTACTTCTTGCCAATTTTTTTTCTTTCTAATTGTGCATCCCAATCATCCACTGATTTAATTATTTTTAATGCCAATGTATGGACGGTAGATACTGATAATCCAACTGTCGAAGCTGTCGCCATTACAGATGGAAAAATCACTCAAATCGGGACAAGTGAAGAAATTTTAAAACTAAAAACAACTGAGACCAAGGAAATAGATGCAAAAGGCGCATTTGTAATGCCCGGATGGATTGAAGGTCATGGACATTTTTCTGGACTTGGAAAAAGTCTTCAGAATCTTAATTTTTTAAAATCTAGGAATTGGGATGAAATCATTTCAATGGTCGAAGAGAAAGCAAAAACTTTAGAACCCGGAGAATGGATAGAAGGGCGTGGGTGGCATCAGGAAAAATGGGATGAGATTCCTGACATCAATTACCACGGCTATCCTGACCATCAAGATTTGACCAAAGCCAGTCCTGATAATCCTGTAATTCTTTATCACGCCAGCGGTCATTCTTTGTTTGCCAATAAAAAAGCTATGGAAGCGGCAGGCATCAATCGAGAATCTGGAAATCCAGTCGGAGGAGCAATTGTAAAAGATGGCAATGGTGATCCTATTGGTGTCTTTGAAGAGAGAGCAATGGCAATGATTTATGAATCTTTCAAAGAATATGAATCTGGACTGAGCAAGGACGAAGTAGACCAAAAATGGTTTGATGCCATTACGATTGCGGAACAGGAATGTATTCAAAAAGGAATCACTTCGTTTCAGGATGCAGGGTCAAAATTTTTCGAAATTGATAGGTATACTCAAATGGCAGAAAAAGGCGAATTAGACCTTAGACTTTGGGCAATGGTGAGACATTCTTCAAAAGAAATGAAAGGCAAACTTGCAAACTTAAAAACTGTCGGTGCTGGTAATAATTTCTTTACTTGTAATGCTATAAAATCTGAAGTTGATGGTGCACTTGGATCATTCGGTGCTTGGTTGCTACAACCATATGCTGACAAACCAGAATTTGTAGGTCAAAACACAACTGACATCAAAGAAGTAAAGGCAATTGCTGAAATGGCAATTGCTGAAGACATGCAATTTTGTGTTCACGCAATCGGAGACAGAGCTAATCGAGTGGTTGTAGATATCTATGAAGGAATGCTCAACCAGATAGAAGATGGCACAAAGAAAAGATGGAGAATTGAACATGCCCAACATTTAGATCCCGCAGATATCCCAAGATTCGCAAAGAATGGAATTATCGCTTCCATGCAAGGCATCCATTGTACATCCGATGCACCGTTTGTAGAAAAACGACTTGGTGAAAAACGTGCTAAACTTGGTGCCTATGCCTGGAGGTCACTTTTGGATAATAATGTCATCATAGCGAATGGCACCGATGCACCTGTAGAAGATGTAGACCCGTTACCCTCATTTTATGCCTCTGTAACTAGAAAACGAATCGATAATGGAATGGAGTTTTTTACAGAACAATCCATGACTAGAGAAGAAGCGCTCTATTCCTATACGCTTGGAAATGCTTATGCCGCTTTTGAGGAAGACATTAAAGGTTCGATTACTTCTGGTAAGGTGGCTGATATTACAATCATGAGTCAGGATTTGATTAATTGTAGTGATGAGGAGATTTTGGAATCTGAGGTGCTGTATACGATTATTGATGGGGTTGTGAAGTATGAGAAGGGAATGTAGAGTTTATAATGACGAATTTAGAATGTTGCATGGTTAGATGTTGACTTTTTTAACCGCAAGGGGCACGAAGGTTTACGCAAAGTTCACAAGGAAAAATGATGAATCATGAGGGATTATTCTAAGTTTGAGTAGATAAAAGTTCCATTTTCAACTTTCAACTTTTAACTTTTAACTTTTAATTTATCACACCTGATCCACAAACTGCATCTCATATAGCTCGCGATATCGACCTTCAGTGATTTGAAGTAATTCATCATGTGTACCGAATTCGACCATGTTCCCTTTGTCCATGACCATTATTTTATCGGCGTGTCGGATTGTTGAGAGTCTGTGGGCGATTATTATTGATGTTCTTTTCTGGATAAGTTTTTCGATGGCGAATTGGATGATTGCTTCTGTTTCAGTGTCTATAGAACTTGTCGCTTCATCTAGAATCAGAATATCAGGGGCGTAGACTAATGCTCGGACGAAAGAAATCAATTGTCGCTGACCGACAGAAAGATTATTTCCTCTTTCCATTATTTTTTGCTCATATCCATCAGGCATTGCTTCAATAAAGACATCTGCACCAATAGTTTCAGCAGCATCTTTCACCATTTCTAAAGTGATGTCTTCGTTTCTGAGAGTTATATTGTCTGTTACATTTCCATTGAATAAAAATACATCTTGTAAGACAATAGATATCCTTCTTCTAAGGCTCAAAAGTTCATATTTTCGAATATCAATACCACCAATTGAAATTTTCCCCGATTGATGCTCATAGAATCGATTCAGGATATTGATAATACTACTCTTGCCAGATCCAGTACTTCCGACAATTGCCAAGGTCTCCCCTTCTTTTATGGTAAATGAAATATTGTTGAGCACAAAATTCTCATCATCGTATGCAAAATTCACATTCTCAAATTCAATATCGCCTGTAAGTTTTTCTGCTTTTAGTGTGCCATAATTTTTGATATGTTCATTTGCGTCCAATACTTTTTTTACTCGATCCGCAGCAACAAGACCCATTTGAAGAGAGTTAAACTTGTCTGCTAATAATCTAACTGGACGAAACAATAAATTAAGGTAAATCGGAAAAGCTACTAAAGCTCCAAAAGTAACTTTGTCCTCTAAATATGCCTCAGCTCCCAACCAAATCATCAAGGCCAAAGCAAGTGCAGAAATGAATTCTACTACAGGAAAAAATATAGCGTAATACAATATTGCATTAAGGTTAGCCTGGGTATAATCTTTATTGATTTGTTTGAATTTTTCCATCTCTTGCTTTTCCGCATTAAAAATCTGGACAATTCGCATTCCAGAAATTCGCTCTTGCAAAAAAGCATTCATCTTTGATATTTGAGATCTTACTGTCTGGAAAGAAGCCTTTACTTTTTCCTTAAAAATATAACTTGCTATTATCAAAAATGGCAATGTAAGTAATGCAATTAATGTCAATCTCCAACTTGTATAAAACATGATACCCAATACTGCGAATACCGCCAATATATCAGCAAGGATGGTAAGCACACCTTGTTCAAAAACTAGATTTATCGCTTCGATGTCATTTATGGTACGTGTAGTTGCAGTCCCAATTGGAGTTTGGTCAAAAAATCTCAGTTTGTAGCCAGAAATCTTCTTATACACCTGAATCCTCAAATCTTTGATGACGGATTGGCCAAGAAGAGCCGCAGAATAGATAAAAAAGTACCTCAATATGGCATTAGCGAGTACAAACCCTATGTATATCAAAACCATTTTTTGCAAGCCGCTCATATCGTTCACCATGATGTAGCCATCTACCATCTCTTTTATCAGGTAGGGTCTGATGGTGCTAATAGGAGCTAAGATTATAGCGATAAATAAGGTCCAAATAAATAGAGTCTTGTATGGGCGTGCCTTTCCAAGCACCCAGCCGAGGAGTGCAAGATCAAAATTCTGCTTTTCTTGTGATTTTTCTGTCATTGACTTATTGAAACGAAGCCGCGAAGATAATGTTCTTTTTTTGGTTAATTGTATGTTTAAATATTTTGATTATATCACCAATGGATATTCTAAAGTAAACATACTCATTGTCATCTTTAGCGAAGTTTTTACGAAGTCGAAAGATCAATGAGTATGTTGTTACTCCAATTTCGACCAAAGTGGAGAAATCTAGCCTTTATTGCACCTATGCATAGATTTCTCCATAAAGGTCGAAAAAAGGACACGTCTTGCATTACCTATCCTTCCACTACGGTCCAGGATGACAATGCTAAGAACATCTAATTAAGTAATTTTGATTTTTGTGTAGTTTGTCGGTAATGTGATAGAATACTCTATTAATCAGACATTAAATTTTGGTTTGAGGTGAAAATTTGAGCTTAATTTCTTAAGAAAACATTAAATGTGACCTAAATTTATAAATCTGTCTAAAGACTGACAACAGAAAGGAATTATTTATAGTTATCTTCACTTTATGTTCATGTGCAGATATTTTATTGAATTCAAAAAAATTGCACGATATTTGCAAAATCATACAAAAAAACAATATGCAAGCCTATAAATTATCAGGAGCTTTAAGAGTATCATTTCTTGCTCTATTCGTACTAATAGCATCAATCTCTTATGCTCAAACTTCCACTTCAGATTATAAAGCTGAAAATGAAGGTTGGCTTGTCAATGTAGATGAAGCTTATGCGTTATCTCAAAAAACAGGAAAGCCAATTATGGCAAATTTCACTGGAAGCGATTGGTGCGGATGGTGCAAAAGATTGACAAAAAGTGTATTTATCCATGATGAGTTTAAAACATGGGCAGAAAAAAATGTTGTTCTTCTAGAATTAGATTTTCCAAGAAGAAAGCAAATACCAAAAGAGATCAAGCAACAAAACTCAAATTTACAAAAAGCATTTAGTGTTAGAGGATACCCAACAATCTACGTTTTTGATTTAGCAAAAAAAGATGATGGTGAGTTCGCTATTAGTGCTTTAGGTAAGACAGGATATACTAAAACTGTTAAAGAATTTACCGACGGTATAGATGAGATGATTGCTAGAAGAGATAGCGGAGAGTAATAATCTTTATAAAAAATATATTTTAAAGCTGCTAGTGGTTCAAATCATAAATACTTGACAGCTTAAATGGCCACTTTTTCCTTGATTCTTCGTCTTTCGTCAGTCAGGTAGCTACGGCTATCTTCCTTTCTCAATCCTTGTCTAAAGAAAAAATAGACTCATTTTAACTATCAATAACTTAAGGCTTGAGCCACTAGGTGAAAGTCTAGCAGCTTTTTTTATTTGATCCATTTTTTTCCAAAAGGAGAGTTTTGTAAAAATATACTCCTCACATTTTGTATTTTGCTTTCGTTCTTTAATTAATTGATCGATTATAAACTTAAATTACTACTTTATGAAGTATACAATTTTATTATTTACTCTAATACTTTCTGCAATCGCTTGTCAAAAAGAGATAGATCAATTAGAGATGGAGCAAGAAAACATTGAACCTGAACATCATGTTTTGAAAGATATAATTGATCATCTCCCATTTGACCAGTTTAACGATTTCACAAAAGCCATATTTAGAAATTCTGCTGGAGTAGAAATAAGTTTCCTTTTATCTATAGATGAGGAAGTAGTAGAAAAACAATCAGATGAAGGCATATTTACTACTAATGAAATTACATTTAAATATGAAAATCCAGTTAGCTTTGAAATTCCAAATTTTTCAGTGGTTGCTTCATTCGAATATTTTGAGGATCTTGAATTTAAGGAAGTAATCATTTGTAATACAATCGATTTTGCTTTTTTTGTAGCCTTACCCAAATTGACAATTATTCCAAATCAAGATTATAAGAATACTATTTTGAATGAGGAGTTCTTATGGTTGGGTGAAGAATATATGAATGTGTACTCCAATATTTTGATTCAAGAAAATGATTCGGACAAAACAAAGATCTTTTACCAATCTCCAGTAGGCATTATAGGATTTGTGGATAATTCAAATAATTCTTGGGTATTGGATCGATTTGAATAGATCAGATATATATCACTAATTATATTTCTTCAAGTAGTTTTTGCAATTGATTCTTTTTACTTCTGCTGATTGGAACAGTCTTGCCAGAATCCATCAAGAGGTAACCGCCTTCACTTCTATGGTAGTGACCAATATTCAAGACATTAATAAAATATGATTTGTGGATTCTATAAAATCCGAATTTAAATAATTTGTGCTCTACCCATTTTAGTGGTTTTGTGATGAAATGCATTTTGCCTTCTCTAGTGATCAGTCTACAATAGATATCTTCAGATTTGAAATGCGAAATATCAGACACACGAATGAAGATGCTTCCGTCTAAGGTCGGTAGGCAAGTTTTTGTCATGGAGCTTACCATCTTGAGGTTTTGCAATGTTCTATCTATGTCATCACTTAAGTCTTTGGTTGTGGCTTGATTGATTACTCTTTGTGCGATCATGGCTTTTGTTGTTTTTGATTAAAAAAGGGTATTCGATTTTGTTCTGTGCGGAGCAACAGTTAGTTAATTATTGAAATCTGAAATTTTATATTAGGAATGATACATTAATAAAGTTCTCTTTTATACGTAGGTATATTATTTTTCAAAAAGGCGAAAAACCTGCCTACCGGCAGGCAGGCGTAGACAATGCAGAGCATTGGTGAGGCTTTTTAACGATGTAGAAAGATAATATAACAAGTAGAAAATGTTACTTTATTATTGAATCATTCCTTAGTTAAGGTTGAGATACTTTTTTACGGCTTCTACCCTATTGTATACTTGAAGTTTTTTGTAAATATTATACGTCGTAGCTTTTACAGTATTTTCCGAGATTGAGAGAGAATCTTTTATCTCTTTGTTTAAATATCCCTTTGCTATCAATCCCAAAATCTCTTTTTCGCGCGGCGTGAGTTTTTGCAGCAATGTTAAGTCATTTACGGGTTGATGAAAACTCCTTACCACTCTCTGTGCTATCGATGCCGTCATGGGAGATCCTCCATTAATAAAATCAGTCAACACATCAATCAATTTGTCAGGGATGTCATCTTTCAAAATATATGCTCCTGCACCTACTCTCAAAGCCTCAAAAATATTTTCGTCTTGGCTAAAGCTGGTAATGACCAAAAATTTCAGATCAGGGTTTACTATTTTTAATTTCAACATAGTCTCTATCCCATCGAATTCTGATGTATCTAGCCCAAGATCCATAATAATCGCATCCGGAGCAAGGGCAGGAATCTGATTCAATGCGTCTTGCGCTTTTTCAAAACTAGCTATACAAATGAAAATTTCAGATTCTTCGATCTCTTCTATGAGCCAATCTCTAAATTCTTGATTATCTTCTACTATGCAAATTCGATGTTTCAATTGATGTATTAGTATTGATTAGTAATACTGTAAAGATGAGACGCTAAATCGGATTGTGCAATAGTACTTTAGTTTATAAGGCATGCAAACCATTTACATTAAATTCTTTTTTATTTTCGGATAGATTGGTAAAGAATAAACATTAGGAATTACACGGAGTTTTAAAAGAGGACTCACGGAGATGCACGGAGAAAATGTTACGGTGCAAATCTTCTATTCCTTCTTTCAACTTATTCTTTGTGAGTCGATCAACTTAATGGACTTGTGACGGTAATTATCATTCTATTTAAATTTTCATATATAATTGTGCTGCCGATAGTCTTCATTCTTTTGTCAATTGATCTAATTCCTTTTCCAAATTTAGAAATCTCATTTATATCAAACCCTTGACCATTTTCTACGATAACAGTTTTGAGTTTATTATCAATGGCTTTCATTTTTATTTCGACTTCATTTGCACTGGAATGTTTCATGATATTGTTTAATATCTCTTTAATGCTTAGAAATAAATGATGTCTAATTTGACCTTTCACTATTATCTCTTCTTCACTATCTTGAAAATCAAATCGCATTGATAAATCGTTGTCTCTTCCAACGGTCGAGGCATAGCTTCGTATATTGGCTTGAAGGCTTGAAAGTGTGTCATTTTGAGTATCCATCGCCCAAATTATTGACCGCATGCTTTCGATTAATTCAGTGGATATCTCAGATACTCTTTCAGTTATTTTTTTTACCTCGTCGATATGAGTTGCCTTTTGCACTTTTTTGCTTGCAAATTTTATACTCGACAATTTTCCTCCAAGTTCATCGTGTAGTTCATCCGCAATTCTGTTTCTTTCTTGTTGGAGTTGAAGTTCTGTTTTCAAAACTAGTTGCTGCTTTTCGAATACAAATCGCTGCTCTCTCAATCTATTCCGTAGGTACAAACCTATCCCAAATCCAATTATTCCAAGTCCTGCCAAGACAGCTAATGTCCTGAACCACCAAGTCTCCCAATAAGGTGGATCGATAGTAAAATCAAAGGTCTCAAATTCATCTCTGCAGTAGCCAGATAAAGTACAGGCGCTAAAATGGAACCTATATTTTCCTGGTTGTAGATTGGGATAGGTAATTTTGCTTTGATCTCCTAGTGACGTAGTGTCTACATCGTATCCTTCGAGATATGCAGAATATTGTGGATGATTATTGGGGTCATAATCAATAGCTACAAAGTCAAAAGTCAGGGTATTTTGATTGTATTCTAAATCATCAATCTTATCAAGCACTTCAATATTTAATGTATCATCAGCCCATTCATGGTCGTGAATCTTGAGTGAGGTCAGCATCATTGAGGGATTGTAATCTATGTCTTTTATGGAGTCGGGGTGGAAGTATAGGATGCCTTTGTTGGTTCCGAAGTAGAGGGTGCCGTCTGAATCTATTTCTGCACATCCGTGGGAAAACGTGTGAGAGGGCAAACCATTTTTTTCTGTATACTTCTTCAGGCTTCCATTTTGATCTTCGTGATATAAACCATTACGAGTTCCAAACCAAAGTTCATTGTTTCCATCATAAATAAGTGATTGAATAAAGTAGTTGGGATATTTAAATTGAGATATTGTCCAAGTTCTTTTATCTAGTTTTTGAATCCCTTTATCTGATGCAATGAGGATTGTGGAATCATCCAACTCAAAAAATTGGTGGATGGAGCAGTCGGTGGGAATGACACTAATTCTTTTTAATTCAACTCCAACAAGATTATTTATTAAGATTCCCCTTTTTTCTACATTGTATATATAGCTATCTGAATCAAGATAAGTTATATCCAAAATTTCTAAACCACCAAAATTTGAAAGTTCTATACCATTCTCATCAAATACTACTATTCCTTTATCATGAGAAATAATAATTGTGTTTTTCAGAACGGCTCCACCTCTAATTTTGTAGCTAGAAATATTAAACGATTTCACAAATGATCCATCTTCAAAGATTTTAGATTGTTTGTATCTAGATATTGCAAAAACAGGAAAATCTTCTTTCTCAGGGATTAGTATAGGCTTAAGCCTAAAGTTGTCAATTTTGATAATTTGGTTCTCACTTCTAATATAAACGTCTCCATTATATGTAGAAAAAACTGATGCATCATTTAATGAAATGATTTTAAATATTGTGCTATTCGTTTCATAAAAATTCCATGGATTTTTACCAGATATTATGGAAACTCCTTTATCTTTTTCCGATATAAAAAAAAGGCCTTCTTTTGGATTAATAATATTATAACCAGAGAAATTATTTAGTTCTAAAACTTTAGATTCATCTTTATCATATTTGAATATTTCTGATTCTGAACAATAAACCAATTGCTCATCAAACGATATTTCAATATCTTTTATGTTACTTTTGATCCAAGTTAACTCATCGCTACTATTAGTTTTATTAAGTCCTTGAGATGAGGTGAAATATATTTCCTCCTTAAATAACTTTACCTTTCTAGTCTCCAAGTCAGTAAAAAGAGTATCGATTGAAAAGTCATCTTTTGTTTTGCTTAATTTCAGAAGTCCCATCCCATAATTCCATCTTGTACCATATAATTGCAGTAGGTCCTCTTCTGCATCAAAATATGCAGAAAATTCAACAGCTCGAAAACCATCTATAATTTTTTCAAAAAAATTAGATTTTTTTGAAAAACGATATACGCTAGAATCAATTTGAAGATAAATATAGGATGGAGTAATATCAATTAATCGATAGGAGCTTGCATGATCATTTAATTGAAAAGATTCAAAATTATCCGTGGCTCTGTTATATTTAACTAAATAATTAATAGTGGTAAACCAGATATTCCTTTCTTGGTCTTCGAAAAATTCACTTTGCGAAATTCCTTCGGGTAGCGAATTTGGCAAACTTGAATTTGGCCAATAAATCTTATTTTCAGTCCCATCATACCTGTTGATAGCATTTAAACTTGAGACCCACAATATTGAATCTGAATCAAAATATAGGTATACATTAGTTCTATCCGATAAATGCTCAATTTTTTGAGCAAAGACATTGCTAAAAAGCAGCAGAAATAATGAAATGCTCCAACAAATTCTAAAATTAATTATCCATCCTATCAAAATTCACTCACCTGTTAATTCCACACATGAAATTACATCTACATCATTTAGAGTATTTTCTAATGTTAACTGTTTAAACTTAGCTTTACCTTCATCCCACATTGGAGGGCATGGCACCCCTTGGACTATACTTGTTGCAACTTCATGGTTTAATGGATCATCTGGAGTGCCAGAAGTTATAAGAACACTTATAGATTGATATATCTTATTTGAAACACCATCCTCAAGCTGCCTTAAATAATCAACCTTACTATGAGTAAAATAAAGACGTGGGTTTGGTCCTCCAGAATTAATTTGTAAGTTCACCATTCGTGCAATTTCATTTCTTGGAAAATATACAAGGTCGAATTCAGGCAGATCATCAAAAACATTTTGTCTTGGGTTAAACATTTTTAATTCCAAACAGTTTTCTGTCAACAATCCAAGTTCTCCATTACCAGGATCTAAATCAATATTACAAAAATGACCCCTTATTAAATTGTATGCTCCAAGATAAAACCTGTCTTGACCTCTAATGCTTCGATTATCTGCTCGATTCCTAAATAATAATAGATGTTCATAATTTTCACCTGTAGAGTTAATTAAAAAAGTTCTTGCGTGTTGGTTCAGGTTTAAAAAATACTGTGCCATAATTTCATTTGATTTAAGTTAGTTAATATTTTTTTGACACTACAAAGAACAGTATCCATTTCAAATTGACTTTACCGTTCACCTCAAAATCAAAACCGTTCACATAAAAAATTAACAGTAGTCATTTTGGCTTTACGCTTTGTAATAGATTGCTTTAATCTACAGCGATTAATGGATAATTCCAAAATTTTAACATTTACAACCATATACCAGTCACTCAATACCATTCACTACATTTCTCATTCTATAAAATACTTTCTCTACAACTTTGAACCAATTATTAATCTTAAAAACATAAATATTATGAACACTCAGAAAACATCATTCAATTTATTAAACACATTTTTACTCCTACTCACATTCTCATTCTTCACCACCTCCACCTCTGCCCAAGAAATCTGGCAAGTCGATTCCAGCATTGAAAAAATGACGATCGAAAGAAGTGGAGAGTATTATATAATGTATGTCACCATCAAATCTCACAACGATGATGATGCTCGATCTCCTAAACTCATTGTTACTCTTCCAAGAAATTGCACTGTAAGAGGAATCACAATGCCTAAAGGGTTTGAAAGCACAGCATATCAGATATTTGGAAATGAATCTCAAGCGCTGAAATCAGGTTCAGTAAAATATCATACTGATTCCTACATCAATTTTGACCTTAAAAATCTTGACACTCGGACAAATGAAACATTCAAAATTTCCTTCTTGCCAACAAAAGAAGGATTGCGTCCACAATCTGCCGCTTCAGCTTTTATCTATTCGCTAACACCCGAAGCAAGTAAGGCTAACAATTTTAAATCCGTAAACATAAACTAAAAACAATGAGTCCAATTTCCACAATCTGAGATTGGGCTCACTTTGGCATTTTACAAAGTAGGCATTGATTTATCAGATATAGATCCCATCTCCTATTCTTTGAAAAAATAAATAATTGACACATGAAAAACAAAATACTATCCCTCATTTGCTTGTTTGCCATTACAGGTTGCTGTACTGTTCTGAGAATTAATTGTCCAGAAGATAAAATTTGTATTGAGACTGATGGCTATAAAAATTTCGCTTCGAATGCTCAATTATATGACTGCTTGTATCATTCCATATTAAGAAGAGAAGCTTTCTCTCCTGTTAAAGACGCAAGACTCGGATTAAACTTTGCTCAAGATGCGCTCCCTTTGAGACAAGAATTCATCGACGCCGATACCGATTTGGAATTGATGCAGGCCATAGTCCATCTGAGTGCTTTGAGAGAAGACACCCACATGAAGATTATTGACAAGCCTAATAATTACTTCGGAAGTTCGAGAAGTGTCCCCATCAGATTTTTACCAGAATTCGGAACAAATAATCATACCTTCTTTGTGGCAAATTTTGATGCTAGCCTAAAATCCGATAAAGATTTGGTCAATTATTCCAACTTACGAAAAGGAGATTTACTTATTTCTGTAAATGATATTCCTATTGCAAAGTATACAGAAATCCTTTCCAAACATCTTGGTCATTCCGCGGAGAACAAATTTTTATGGGAAGCGGCTGAAAATCTTCATAAAAAGAGAAAAAGATTGTCTCTTAATTTATATACCGATGATGGTTTTGTTAAATACACGTTGCAAAAATCCAATGGTGATCAATATTTTGTAAGTCTAAAATATGGCCGAACTGACAGAAGACTGAATTTGAATTTAGGCGCCAATTATTTGAATCTTGGTTATACCAAGGTAAACCTATTGGGCATCACTGACAATTTTGAGATTTATTCGAAACCAAATGTCATTCTCATCGAATTGAAAGGATTGTCCGAGTACGACAATAATAAAACAATGAGTGGGCGTGAAAGACTTGATTTTTTTGAAGCACAATTGGATTCGATATTCAACTGGGCCATGACTAATGACCGATTGAATAATAGGATTATTCTAGATGCCACTCAAGCAGGAGGTGGAATGGGGGCTCCATTATTAGTGCAGAGGTTAGCAAAGAGACCTTTCAAAACGACTTATGGGAATCTTAGAGTCAGTGATGATGAAGTCCAAAACTATGTGACTAACAATCTTGGCAGCAGGGTTACTAGATGGTATCAGGAGGCCGTAGTTAATGGCAGTGCTTACACCACAAATAGACCTTTCAAACTAAGATATAATGAGGTAAATGATAATGGCTATATGCCACCCGAGAATAATTTTACAGGGCAAATTATCGGTTTATTCTCTAGTCAAAGTGGATCCAATCTTGATCAGCTTTCAGCTATGTTGCATGATAACAATATACTGTGCCATAGCTTTGGATATCCCACAGGAGGGTTTAGCAATACTTGGGAATTTGAAGATGAAATAATAGACGATAATGGAAAAAAATATTGCTCTTTTGAATGGAATATCGGACATACAATCCGACCCAATGGTCAAATTCTAGAAGGCAATCCTGCTAATGTGATTGAGCAAGTCGATCTTACTAGAAACAATTTTGAAAAATATTGGGACATCTTAGTTTTGAAGGCTCAATCTCAATCTTTATGTGGTCCTGATCTTGGTCCTGGTAGAATAATTATCCCAGAACTCCCTTTTGAAGGTAGAATTCCACCTCCTGATGTGGGATGTGAAGTAATAGATTGCTGCGCTGGTTGTCCGGGAGGATTTAGAGAAGTAGAGCTACGTTTACAAAGTAATTTTATTAATTCTCTTGATGTAGTCTATATAAATTCAAAATTCAAAAAAGAAAAAATTAATATTCAAAATGGGAAGGCAAAGAAGATCCGGATAGACCCAATGCAAAAGTCTATTTTGAAAATTGAATATAGTATTAATGAAAAGCAGTTAAATAAATTAAAGAGGCAAAATATTAAGGGCCTGAGGAAATTGCGCTATATTATATTTGACGAGAATAAAAAGATTCATGAATTTCAAAGTGAATTAGTTCTGGCTAAATAATCGAATCAAGTCCACAAAGCAGAATTTTGATTGGATGTTGGTATGATAATTAGATTTGAAGAGGGTGAAAATTACTCTGAATAATGGCTAGGTTACTATTGAATAGTCCACAATATTATTCAAACTATTTAACAAATAAATTAATATTATTGATTAATTCTACTTTGAGAGATTAGATATCCACAGCTACATATTTCCTTTATTGAAGAGATTGTGAATTGTAGAGATTGATTTTTTTGAACAATCTTTCCAATTTTTCCAATCTTAAATAATTCGTCTCAAATTTGTACATTGTTTTTGTCCATTCTAATCAACAATTTTGAAATGTCTCAAAGTAGAATTAATAATAAAATGTAGTAGAAGAGTCCATTTACTAGGCGGTATCCTTCGAGATTAAATGTGCCTTCGGCTAAAAATATTTAAATATTATTCCTACATTTTGTACTTTACTTTCGTTTTCCAATCATGAATCAAAGTCATGCAACTACTAATTAAAGATTTATGAAAAAAGCATACTTGTTTATTTTCATTACTGTACTTTTTGTCGCTTGTCAAGAAACGATTCAGCATGAAATTCCTGAGCCCCAGCATTTTGTTTTAGAAGATGTGTTGGACCATCTACCTTTTGAGCAGTTTAATGCTTTTTCAAAAGTCATTTTCAGAAATTCAAGTGGAGAAGAAATTGAATATAATTTATCCATTGATGAGGATGTAGTTGAACGCTCATTTGCCGGTATTATCTACTCCACTAATGAAATTAAATTTATCTATAGTACCGCATTTATCTTTGAAATCCCTAGTCTAGCTGTAATTGGGACCCTGGATTATATTCCTACAGAAGGATATAGAGAATTAATAAAATGTGGTACAACCCTTTTCAATGCCAGTATTATAATACCTAAACTGACTATTATTCCTAATGAAAATCATAACAACACTGTTTTAAATAAGGAATTTCTTTGGATGGGAGAAACATTCGCGAATGTATATTCAAATGTGAATGTCCAAGAAAGTGAATTTGATAAATCCAAAGTTTTCTATAATTCTACAATGGGCATCATAGGATTTCTTGACAATACAAACAAATCTTGGGTATTGGATCGATTTGAATAGCCGTATTAAACTTATTCCAAAATATTAAAATGTTCTTCTACTTTTACCCAAAAATAAATATTTAAGAATTAGTGATTACCTATCATTCGAAATGGGTATCCACTTAAGATAATTTATGCATTAATACTTACAAATTAATAAAAATGAAAAACAATTCAAAAACACTTTTTACCTTTTTAGTTTTTTTATTTGCTTTATCTACCGCTTTTCAATCTTATGCTCAAGGTGCAGGACCTCCAATTATACGGCCGGAATCACCAGGCGGTGGTAATAAAGATCTTTGTATACCGAGTGATGGAAACGATCATAATGTTGAATTTATCGTTGCCTTTAATCAAGTAGATTTAGTACCTTTTTTAGCAGAGTGTGACTTATATATGGGATACGACTTGCTAACATCAGATATTTATTATGTTGATGCTCCTGAAGCCAATGGATTCGTAATAAATCCTGAAAACTCAGAAGAATATATTTTCAGTTTTTTCATTACACTTACTGCTGGAGAAATTTATGAAATGTGTTCTCAAGGAGATTATTCAATTAATATTGATTTATTCTGCTTAGAAAATGGTATTTATAATAGTGCAACCCTGGGTTTAGGGTTTGATTTTCAAGTAAATCTTTGTTGTAACAATGATTTCCAGGGAGAGAATGGATCTAATGGAATGTATAGTAACACAGAAACTCAGTCTTTCTCACTTGATCATAATAAAGAATTAGATTTCAATGAGGTAATAACTGAAAATCAGATGTATGATTATTACATATTCGACCTTGATGGAAATCAAGTGAGTATACTTAGAAATCAATCAAGTAGCATTTCACTACAAGAGTACATTTCTAATTTATCCATTCGGTCGGGTGTGTATTTCGTAAGATTTTGGAATGGAACAAGAATAGAAACTACCAAAGTATTCAAATTTTAGACCTTCAAGATATACAAGGTGATTCATTTATTGAATACTTTTATACATGAATTTTGTAGAAATTAATAGTAATAGATATGTACACATGTTGTGCATATCTATTTTTTTTGCTGCTTTTCTCCATGGACAAAATAGCAATAGTAAAATCCTAAGGGATAGTGTGGAATCCGTTGATCCTTTCCCTGACACTGAAATTGCATTACCTATCTATCAAAAGATAAACGAACTAAGTAAAAAAGAAGGCAATCGGAATACATACCTGTATTCAAAAATATACATCAGTTACTTTAATGATGTCTTAGGCAATAATCTTGAAGCAAATGAAGCAATAGAAGAAGCATTCAACTTTGCTCAAGATACAATCGGCATTAATCAAGAAAATATAATTTTGACATATCAATTAATGCAAGATTATGAACGAAAAAGAGGCAATCTTGTAAAAGCTATTGATATAAATAAAAAATACATCGAGTTAGAACTCAAAAATAGTACAAATGATGTGCAAAAGGGTATTTCATATCGCGAAATAGCTATTGGCTTTAGAACTTTAGGAGATTTGGAAAACGCTAAACTCTATTCTACTAAATCATTTAAATTATTTAAAAATGCTCCTGATTCATTATTTCAAATTAACGCAGATAAAAACTTACGCATAAGTAAATCTTTACAAATAAGAGGTCTTGTATATAAGGATCTAAAAAACTATCCAAATGCTATTCGAGATTATAAAACAAGTTTAGAATACTTGAAAAAATCGAAACACCTTGAAAGAATCCAAGGGATAAGGACATCTATACATGGATACAACAGAATCACGGATGCCTACTTGCTAAATGGAGATCTTACGCAAGCTTCTAAATCACTTCAAAAACTTGAACACTTAGGTAAAAATGAATCGTACGAGAGATATAGGTATTATGAATTATTGGCAGTGCTCTCACTAAAAAAAGGAGAATTATCATACGCTTCAAAAAATCTTGATAAAGCAATAGAATTAGCCAATATTCAACTTGAAGGAAATAAAGAATTCCCCAGTTTTGCCAGACTGTTTATGGTCTATGGTGACTACTACAGTTCATTGGGCTTAGCGTCAGAAGCTATAAAAAAATATCATGAAGGTTTGCAATATTTTGATTCAAATCTTGATGATAATTATAGCAACAATCCAGATATTTCTCTTGTCCACGAAGGTTTTCAGACATTACTACTCCTTGAAAAAAAAGCAGACACTTTTATTAAATCATATGTTGAAAGTGAGAACCCAAAACACCTTTTAGCAGGTGTATCCACATATGCAACGGCACTAGAATTGATACAAAAATTAAAAGCAGACTTCATCAATGAAGGCTCAAAATATGGAGTGACTGAAATAGCCTCTTCGATTTTTCCCAAAGCACTAGAAGCTAATTTCGCCCTCTATCAAATTGACAAAAGTGACGTATCCGTAAATTCTATTTTTAATATCATCGAAAAGAATAAGGCAGAAATCTTATTTCAAAATATAAGTTCAAAATACAATCTATTGGCATCCTCTCTTCCTAAAGAAATGATTGACAATGGCATTGACTTGAAATACAATATTTCCTATTATTCGAAGCTGCTTTCTGAAGAAAACCTTAGCTCAAATCGTAATAAAGAAAAATTAGAAAAATATAAAAACAAACTTTTCAAACTTAATGAAAATCTAGCATTTCATGACCAGAAAATCAAAGATGAGCATCCTAAATTCTACAAATTCAAGAATGAAATTGGAAATGAAATTTCAGTTTCAGATCTTAAAAGCGTATTGAAAGACGACCAGATGATCATAGAATATTTTCAAACTGAAGATCACATGTATTCATTATCTATATGTAAGGAAAAAGCGGCTGTACGACGGATCTCAATGTTAGAAATCGAACCTATTCTGATAGATTATTTAAAACAAATATCAAAAGCCCCGACTGAGAATATTAATGATTTAGTTGACATGCGTGCACTATCAATTGCATTATCTGAACACCTCATTCTGGAGGATGAAAACTACCATTCTGATCTTAAAAAGATAATTATTATTCCAGACGGAATATTGAACAAAATACCTTTCGAGTCTTTGATTATTGATGAAATAGGTACGATGTTAATTGAGAATAGCAATGTAACGTACAATTATTCTGCGAGTCAATTTTCAGAAAATAATGATAGTCCAAAATTAAAAAATCCAAGTGTCCTCTGCCTCACACCTACCTTTGAAGGATTACCATCTGAACAAAGAAGTTGCAATGCTACAATACTGGGGGATTTACCTTATGTAAAAAAAGAATTTGACTATCTAAAATCAAATTTTTCAGGTAGTTTTTTTAATACTGAATCTGCAAATCTTGCAAATCTAAAGGACAATTTTGCTAACTATCAAATAGTCCATTTAGCTACCCATGCCTGCCTCAATGATGAGGATCCGATGCTCAGTCAAATCTATTTTTCGGATGGATCAATGACTAGTTATGATATCCAAAATCTCAACTCAAGACCTGAATTGGTAGTCTTGAGTGCTTGCAATACAGCATCCGGTCACATTCGGGATGGAGAAGGAGTCATCGGATTGTCACGTGGTTTTTTTGAAGCCGGAGTCAAAGGAATGCAATCTAGCCTTTGGTCAATAGATGATCTTTCTTCTTCAAAAATAGTGATAGGGATGTATCAGCATCTCAAACGTGGTGTGTCCAAATCTGAAGCACTTCGTTTGTCAAAATTAGACTACCTCAAAAACTCGGATAAACTACGATCTCATCCCTACTATTGGGCTGCTATGATTCATATCGGCAATGACAATCCCATCTCATTTTCCTCTAATACTCAAATTATCAAAATACTTACTATTCTTGCTATCTTTATTCTTGGAATAGGTCTATTTCTCTATTTCAAAAGAAATAGTAACGAGCTATAAGGCATACTTAATTCCCTGTTTTAAAGTTGATTATATATTCCATAGATCTTTTTTAAAAAAAATCACTTCCATTGATTACTTAATTTTTAAATATGGTATCTACTTATACAATTTGTGCTGAAAATCGATAATTACTTATTTATGACTGACCAAGAAATAATAAAAATTCTTAAAAAAAATGACCTTAAAGGTGGTACTCAAGCGTTGAAAAATTTATACATAAACAACTTTCATATGGTTGAGGTATATATCCTGAAAAATAGTGGTTCTAAAGAGGACGCTAAGGATATTTTTCAAGATAGTGTGATTGTTTTATATAAAAATTTGAAAAATGAAACTTTTGAGTTGAATGGAAAAATTTCAAGCTATTTGTACAGTATTTCTAGAAACATTTGGTTGAAAAAATTGAGAGATTCTAAAATTATAACATCTACACTTGAAGACCATGGAGATTCTTTTGTTCACGATGCTAATATCTTGAATGAGATAGTATATTCTGAAAATCAAAAAATGATTGGAAAAATATTAACTCAAGCTGGAGAGCGATGCAAGGAATTACTTAAAGCCTTTTATTATGAAAAGCTAAGTATGAAAAAAATAGCATCTACTCAAGGATATTCAAATGAGCAAATAGCTAAAAATCAGAAAGTGAGGTGTCTTAAAAAAATAAGATCGATACTCAATAAGTCTGAGCATTATTTTGAGAATTTGGAGAATAGCTACTAAAACTGAGAAGACATGGACAAGCAAGAATTAGATAAACTTATTGATAAATCCATATTGGGAACATTGACCCAAAACGAAAAATCACAACTAGAAGCATATATTATGGAACAACCAACAACAAAACTGGAAATCAAAATGAGGACTGATCTCATGAAAGGTCTGGAATACAATGCTGATCAAGAATTAAAATCGATTTTGAATAAAATTCACAATGAAGAAATATCAGGTAAAAAACACAATGGATTGCTCAAAAAAATCGGTTTCTCATTACTTGCTATTAGTATATTAATTGGTGCATATGCAATCTTCAATTATATGAATACTAGCCAAGAGGCAAAACCTATAGTTGGTTCAGCAATATATGCTACTTACTTTGAACCTTTTACTCCATCATTAGAGACTAGGAGTAGTGATGCTATTCAAGAAGTAACTTATAAACAATTTATTGATGCATATAGAAACAAGGATTACGATAAAAGCCTTGCGATAATAAAGCCACTAATATCAAATGCAGACAATAAAACTTTATTGATAGCAGGTATAAGCGCAATGGAAATTGACAAACACCAAGAAGCCTTTGAATATTTTGATAAAATAATAACAAGTAATGACTTCTACTTTATCGACCATGCAAAATGGTATAAGTCATTAGTCTTGATAAAAACCAATAAAATAAACGAAGCCAAAGTTCTATTAAATGACTTGGCAAACAACCCTGAAGCAGACCATCACAATGAATCAGTATCATTATTGAAGGAATTCTAAGGAAACCTTTATATACAATATTTACCCTTTAACTTATGAGGTACTTGTATCTCCTTGCGCGAGCTATGCTCAAAGCAAAACGAGGTAAGTATTATTGCTATCAGCACAGCAGTAGGCCCCTTGGCCTTTTTAGATCAAGGGGCTATTAAAAAATGAAAGTCATTACGGCTGTCAATTCAAATACATATTAACCTAAAACAAACTTCTCTTCTATGCTGGTCGGAAGTAGATATTGCAAATAATAACAGTTACTAAATCACTTTAACGGTCAGCCAAGAATATTAAATGCCTTTAGAATTCTTAGTAGAAATTGTGAAGGTCTTAGACTTATAAATTTTCTTTTACCACCCTTTGGTTGAGTATCTCTTACACGAGTTGCACGGTCACTGTGATGTACAATTATAAATACGCGGATGCCGAAAAGCGAATAGAGTAGGCATAAATCATTAAATTAATTTATTATGAAAAAGATTTTAATTATTGCGATTCTTTCAGTTGGAATTTTCAGTATGAGTAATGCTCAGATTATGAGGTATGATCTAAATAATCAATCAGGAGATACTTGGGCAATTACAATGGATCATGCGGGTACAGCTCCATCAGGAGTAGAAACAGGCATTACCTCACCTAGTCAAAGAATAGGTCAAATAGGTAATAATTTATCAACATTTGCATTTCCAATAGTTTTGTCTGTTGAAAGCATCCCTGGATGTTATGGAACTGCCACTGTAGCTTCACCAGATTCAGGAAATATAAGCATTGTTTGTGCTGATAATTCTACAGTATATTACAGAATCACAGAAGAATCTCCAGGTTTATATCTTCTGCAAGTTAGATTTAATTAATAGGTAATTAACCTTAGGGATGATACATTAATAATGTTCGCTTTTATCCGCAGGCATTTTATTATTGTATCATTCCTTCATCTTATAAGCAAGCTAAATTGACAAGTTTATTGATGTCAATTTAGTTTGCTTTTTTTTGGTGTAAAAAAATATAGGAGGTTATAATAGGCAGTGAAAATACATTTGACCTTTGAGATAAAACAAAACAACATCTAGCTTTGTCAACCTTGCATTTCCTTAGCGTTCCTTTGCGGTTAAAAGTCAACAACTAATATTTTTCTACTACTTGTTTTTCATTTTGACCCCATTTTTTATTGAAGTGATTTAAGAACTAGGGTTAAATTATGAACCCAAAAATATAAAAGCCCATTTTCAAATTTGAAAACAGGCTTTTATTATTATCTACTAGGAGAAATGATCATGTCAATATCCCCATATGCTTTTCATACTCCACAGTAATATAAGCTCTCAAACTTTCAACATTATCGAATCGATCGAATAACTCACTATGACTATGTCTTTGTGTATCTGCAGAAACAACATTTTTTGTCACATCTGCTCTTGTAATAGACTTGCCACTAAGGATAATTAACCTTTCCACCACATTTCTCAATTCTCTGATATTTCCAGTCCAATTTACTTTTTGCAAATCCTTTACTGCTTGTGGTTCTATCTTTTTGCTAGGAGTGTTGTACTCTTTACAAATAGACTCGATAAAATGTTCTACTAACATCGGAATATCATCTCTTCTATCATTCAGTCCTGGAACCTTAATTGGAATTACTGCTAATCTGTGGTACAGATCTTCTCTGAATTTTCCCTTTCTAATTTCAGCCTCAAGATCTTTATTTGTTGCAGCTACAACTCGTACATTCACTTGAATTTCTTTGTCTCCACCAACTCTTGTTATCCTGCTTTCTTGTAGTGCACGTAAAACCTTAGCTTGTGCAGAAAGACTCATGTCTCCTATTTCATCTAAGAATAAAGTCCCATTATTAGCCAATTCGAACTTTCCAATTCTTTGCTTATGTGCTGAAGTAAAAGATCCTTTTTCGTGACCAAACAATTCGCTTTCTATCAATTCAGAAGGTATTGCTGCACAATTCACTTCTATAATGCTTCCATCTTTTCTTGGGCTATTCTCATGCAACCATCTAGCAACTAACTCTTTTCCAGACCCATTTGGTCCTGTCACTAATACCCTCGCATCAGTAGGTCCAACTCTTTCGATAGTGTTTTTTATCGCTGTTATGACATTACTGGTACCGATGATCTCCTGAACATTTCTTTTCGAAACTCTCTTTTGAAGTGTATTCTTCTCATCTATCAATTCTGACTTATCCATTGCATTACGGATCGTAATCAACAATCGATTCAAGTCTGGTGGCTTAGAAATAAAATCAAAAGCTCCTTTTTTCACAGCTTCTACAGCAGTATCAATATTACCATGACCAGAAATCATGACGACAGGAGTTTCAGGACTCAAGATCTGCACTCTTTCGATAGCTTCCATGCCATCCATTTTTGGCATTTTGATATCCATGATAATTACATCGTACTTATTCTGTTTGATCTTCACCAAACAATCAAGTCCGTCTGTAGCTTCATCTACTTTATACTTTTCGAATTGAAGGATTTCTCTGAGTGTGTTACGAATTCCCTTATCGTCATCAACGATTAATATCTTTGCCATTGGATTGTAGTTTTCTATTTTAATTCAAAAGGATATCAATACGAACATTGCATTCACTTTGCTATCGTGATGTAAATATATACATTAAATTATTATTTAATAGATAAAAACTAGAAAATGTGATAGTTAAGAAGAAAAGTGTTAAAATATTACACGGAGATCTTCAGAGAATTCACGGAGATTCACGGAGAAAACTTTCAATTATCAATTATCAATTATTAATTTACTCATGTGTCCAACCTGGGAAAAAGGCATCTTTAAAATGATCGACAGATTGATAAGCTTCATTGTGAAATAATATAGAAATAATATCAAATCTGACTTCCCATTCATGTCCTATCTCTTCCATATATACAGAGGCTGCATCTGCAATCAATTGTTGTTTCGTAACATCTACAAATGATTCTGGCCTTCCAAAATAAGCATTGGATCTAGACTTTACTTCTACAAAGACTAAAACATCATCTAGTTTGGTGATTATATCAATCTCAGCCTTTCTATGCCTCCAATTGGTCTCTAAAATTTTAAATCCTTTTTTTACAAGAAAGTCAACAGCGATTTCTTCCCCTTTTCTACCCAATTCATTATGCTTCGCCATTTTCTTAGTGTATAATTAACAATAAGTTTAACATATTATAAAAAGAATATATACTTTTGCGCAAAAGGTCGTGATTGATATTGTGAAATAGATACTTGATCAAACTTTAATTAAAATACAAAAATACTAAAAGATATGATGGATACTTTAATTGATAGATTCCCAGCTCAATTACAGGAAGCACTGGAAATAGGTCAAGCATCAACTTTGCATCCCCATGACAAACCTATTCATAAAATTTATGTAGCAGGTTTAGGTGGATCGGGAATAGGTGGAGATTTTGTAGCTGAAATGGTTAAGGATGAATGTAAAGTTCCGTATCTGATAGGCAAAGGTTATACCATTCCAGGATATATTGATGAGAATACAATGGCTATCGTTTCCTCATATTCAGGGAATACAGAAGAGACCTTAAACGCATTTGATCAACTAGAAAAGACAGGGGCAAAAATTGTATGTATCGCATCAGGAGGGAAGGTAATAGCCAGGGCAAAAGAAGCAGGCTATGATTTCATCCAAGTCCCAGGTGATTGGCCTTCGCCAAGAGCATGTCTCGGATTTTCATTGGTTCAGCAAATCTTTGTACTTGAAAAACTGGGCTTCATAAGTGGTACCACCTCAACTCAAATAAAAACGTCTATTGATATCATAAAATATGATCAAGATGACATAAAATCTGAAGCTAAAAAGATAGCAACTAAATTATACGGAAAGACTCCAGTGATCTATACTACAGATCGAATGGAGAGTGTAGCGGTACGGCTAAGGCAACAAATCAATGAAAATGCAAAATTGCTTTGTTGGCATCACGTAATTCCAGAAATGAATCACAATGAATTGGTAGGCTGGAAAGCAAAAAGAGATGATGTTGCCGTCTTATATCTTAGAAATAAAGATGACTTCAAACGCAATGCTTTACGAATAGATATCAATAAAAAAATCATCTCAAACTTATCAAGTACAGTTCTTGAAGTCTACTCAAAAGGAAAGTCTCTACCTGAGAAAATGCTCTATTTTGTCAATCTTGGAGATTGGATCAGTTGGTATATGTCAGAATTGCATGGAGTGGATAGTATTGAAGTAGATGTTATCGATTATTTGAAAGGGGAATTAGCGAAAGTATAGTATCTTTGCCCCTCATTTTGAAACGTTCAAACCACGTTTCTTTAAGTATGGGGTACAAAAAACAATCAAGGCGGAAAAAATCAGGAATAGAAGGTAATAAATTGATATTGCCAGTTGCTATTGTAATATTGTCGTTGTGGCTTATTAGTTCTAGCATTCGTGGAAAAAGTCCGACTGAATTATTTTCTGATGTATATTATTGGATTATCGGGACAGATTCACCCAACAAGAGTAGGGCTGAATTGAAGTCTCTCATATTGACAAAAGAAGCCAATGTTGATTCTCTAAATTCAGCAATTTTTGAGCTGAAAAACAAAAATCCTTACCGAACCGCTATCGTTAAGACTACTGCAAATTCTCTGAATCTAAGAGCAGAACCAAATTTATCATCTGATGTAGTCATCAAAATCCCTGATAGCAGCGCAGTCAATATTTTGTATTATGATGATGAAGTTCTAATCCTTGATGGCGTAGCAGGCAGATGGTGCAAAGTGAAGTATGCTGATAAAGAAGGCTGGGTTTGGGGGAATTATTTGGAGATGGAGGATTGATCCTATAACCATTCTTTAAAACTTCTTCACATTTCACAATAAATTTACTTTGTAGAAATCGGTTATCATTTTTCTTTTGCTTATGTAAAGGCAGTTTCTATATCAATTTGATTATTGCTGTATTTTGATTCTATTGAATTTTGTCTTCTATCATCATTAATATCAGTTGAGTAAGCTCTCAAACCATCTGGTGTCTTTAATTGCTCACTTTTATGGATAATGAACTACCTCGATGCAAGCATACGAGGTATCACAAGGTACATTTCACAATAATACTTTTTTGTTAATTTGATAATCTTTATTTCAATCAAACTTTCGCCGACTTGTGCTTCCGCTATAGCTTCAGCGACACTTGTCTATTCTTCTATTAAATAAATATTCAGTATCGATTTTCTTAAAATGATTCGATGTGATAATAGAAACATTCATATAATCTAGATAAAACTCACCAAACCACACAAATAGATTAATTTCGCATTACTCAAATGTGGAAAACTATTCTCTCACAAATAAGCTATTTTACCACAATTCATTTTAAATTAGCTCTCAACTAACTAATTTAATTTTTTATAAAAACTTAAGCATTATGAATTATGTAGCAATTATTGCGGGAGCTATTTCAGTTATGGCATTGGGATTTATTTGGTTTCATCCAAAAGTATTAGGGGAAAGTTGGATGAAAGGAGCAGGTCTTACTGAGGATGACATGAAAAGTCCAAATCCAATGGTTATGGTAGGTGCACTTCTAATGGCATTGGTCATAGCGTGGGCGATGTCAAGATATGCTGGTCATACAGAACCAGGCATGAGTCAATTTGTACATGGCTCGTATCATGGTCTTATGCAAGCTCTTATGTTTGTAGCACCTGTCTTGATCAGCAAGGGGCTATTTGAGAAAAAAAGCATGAGCTGGATTTTGTCAGGAGCAGCTTATTGGGTGCTGGCGATTACGCTTCTTAGCGGAATTGTTTATGCTTTGACTCCAGTTGTGGAGGCAGTAGCAGGATAGAATTAAACTTTAAATTACATAATGGGCAGTATCAATTATTTGGTACTGCCTTTTTTGTAGTATCTCATGTTTGCAACAATATTAATTCAAATAAATAGATTATAAAATCGCCTAGCGTTCCTTCTAATCTCATAGCTTCCAATACAAATGAAACTTCAACAGATTTAAGTTGGAATGGATCCACTGATAATATTGGAGTTACTGGATATAATGTATACCAAGATGGTCTATTTGTTACGACTGCTGCTTCAACATCTACAACGATCAATGGGTTAAATGCAGGCACAACTTATTCATTTTATGTGATGGCATACGATGCGGCTGGCAATGAATCTAATGCAAGTAATTCTATAAATGTGACAACGAACTCTTCGTCTGGAGCTGTCGTCTTACATGAAGGCTACTTCGAATCAGGCTGGGACGGATGGCAAGATGGAGGCTCTGACTGTAAAAGATATAGCGGAATATATTCTTCTGAAGGGAGTTTCTCTATTCGTATAAGAGATAATTCAAATACAGCATCTGCTATGACTTCACCTACTTTTGATATCAGTAGTTTTAGTACCATAGATATCGACTTTAATTTTTACCCAAGAAGCATGGAGAACAATGAAGATTTTTGGGTAAGATATTATGATGGCAGTAGCTGGCAAACCATCGCCACTTTCACAAGAGGAGTAGATTTTAATAATAATATATATTATATAGCTAATGTTTCTATCAGTAGTATTGACTACAATTTTCCATCCAATGCTCAATTCCGATTTCAGTGTGATGCAAGTGGTAACAATGATCAAATTTATGTAGATGCAGTTATTCTGACAGCAGATGCAGGAAGTGGAGGTGCTTTGATAGCTTCCAATACTTTAGAAGTGATTACGTTGGAAAATCAATACCATGAAGAAGAAGAAATTATCGATGCGGCAGTTGAAAATGAAGTAGAAGCAGAATCAGATTTTGCGCTGACTCCTATTTCTGTTTTCCCAAATCCAGCAAATGATTTTATCAATATAGATTTGAGATCTATAGATGCTGAAATTATTCAGATGGGTGTTTTTGATGTTATGGGGAGAGAGGTTATGAATATTGCTTCTGATAATATTGATGGGATAATGCAGAAGGATGTTTCTCAGCTAACGAGTGGGATGTATTTCCTACGAGTGATGAATATTGAAAAGGAGACTCAAATGATTAAATTTTATGTAAAATAGCATATTAGCATATTTCCATTTAAAGAAAAAAGTCGCTTGGTAGCAATTAATTTTGTTGTCAAGTGGCTTTTTTTGATTTAGACAATTTGACCAAATAACAAATTTCAGAAAGTAAGTATAATGATCAAACATTCTTCTCAAGAATTTCATCTTAGTAATGGTCAAAAAATAAGGTATCGATTTTGAGGAGGAAGTTTTGAGTCAAGACAAGGCAAAAAACGTAGGCGATGCAGCGCATCGACGAGGCTTTTTAACGTAGAATTGGTTCGAAAATTTCCCTCATAAATTGTTAAGTTATTCTTTGACCATTACTTAAGAATATATGTAGGAAATTAACACAGTGAATCATTTCGACGGTTGCAAAGATTGATTGGAATTCTGTTTTCAACTAATAACTTTGACACATATGCTATCTTTTTTCTTGTAAGTTTTAGCATAAGTTTCAACTGATAGATTTCCATAGAATAGAAATATTTAAAAATACTCGCTTATGGAGACAACGCGCATTTAATATCTATAGTCATAGTAGTGAATTCCGGAATTAGTAGTTATTATCTTAACACTTAAAACAAAGAATATCATGACTCGATATATAAATATTTTACCATTTCTACTCATATTGCTTTTTTGCTCTTGCAATAAAGAAGAAAACACTTTTACCCCAACCCAGAATTCAACACAAATAAATGCAACACTTACAGGTATCGTATTGGATGTAGATGAAAATCCAGTATTCGATGCTAATATATCCTACAATGGGATCAGCGTCACTACCAATTTTTCAGGAATATATGAGTTCAAAAATGTTTCTGTTGACAGCAAGCACAACACTGTCACTATCAAAAAGGAAGGATACTTCGAAAGTGCTAGAACTTTCAGAACGTCCTCAGCTAAACAGATAATCCATCAAACAACAATGCTTAAAAAAGATCATGACCACTCTTTTCAAAGTGCACAAGGCGGTATAGTAGAAACAGATAAAGTAACAATCAACTTTGCACCCAACTCTATAGCTTATGACTCGAATAAAGATACATATGACGGAGAAGTTCTGGTAGCCATTACCTACTTAGACCCTATGGATATTGATCTAGAAAAGAAAATGCCAGGTGACCTTACTGTGCTTACTCGTGAAGATATAGTCCACAAGTCTTCTACATTTGGGATGGTCTATGTCGAACTCCAATCTGCAAGTGGCGAGCCTTTACAGATAAAAGAAGGATCTACAGCAAAGCTCCAAATCGAAGTTCCAGACGAGTTTTTGTCTGATGCCCCTCAGTCTCTAGAAGCAAGTCATTTTGATGAAGAACTCGGTGTATGGAGGCATGAAGCAAAAGCTACTCTTACAGGCAATACTTATGTTTCTGATGTGACTCATTTTAGCTGTTGGAATTATAACTCTTCTGACCCTTCCGTCATCATTACAGGGAGAGTCGTGGACGAGAATGGTCAACCTGCTGCTGGACTATGGATTCAAATAAGTAATTATGGAGGCTGGTCTGGTGGATTTGGATCTACTGACGAAAATGGAGAATTCACAGGTGCAATAGCAAAGGGCAAAAATTTAAAAATATACATCCCTTCACCTTCTTTTTTTTGTGAAGGGATTTTATTTCTATTGAATGACGAAATTGGGCCTTTTAGCAGTGATGTCAACGTTGGAGACATTGCAGTAGATCTATCAGATCTGGAATCTTTAACTATAGAAGCAACATTTATCAATTGTGACAATGATCCTGTGACCAATGGAGTAGCTTATGCTGCTCGTAGGTTATTTAAGATCACTAATGGTACTCTTAACGTGACAGTTTCTGGTTGCGACGATGGAACCGCTTATACATTCTGGGTACATGATCTTGATACCGACAGGGTATCTGAAAGGTTACCTCTGGTAATAGGACAAGTAAACTCCTATGAAGACTATAGCATCTGTCAAATAGAAGCTAGATTCATTGAAGTAATAGCTCCAGACTTAGGTATCAATGAAAGAACTACGACAGAAATAATTGCTTCTGATACAGATGAAGTGAAAAATCTTCATGGGCTATATAAAGCAAATATTGCAGAGGGATGGAGTCAAATAGAATTGGAATATACGGACACCAACCCCAATGGCTTTGAGAAAGGGTCGTGGAACATTACAAGGGGAACAATCCAATTTTGGCCCTTCACTTCAGTACTTAATTATACAGCAGGAGTTGGAGATGGTGAAGTAGTAATAGAAGAAGTTGGTACTGATGGGTTAGGCAATTATATAAAAGGGCACTACAAAATAGATTTTGAAGATATAAATACTGGGATAGTTTATGAATTCGTAGGCAAGTTTAACCTCGGAATATACTAAGCCAACCATTAATGGACAACAACCAACTTATAGCAGCATGCGCCAACGATGATCGCAAGGCACAAAAGAAACTCTATGATCAATATAGTGGGCAGATGTATAGCATCTGCCTTCGCTATTGTAAAGATGGCCCTACTGCGTCCGATGCATTGCAGACAGGTTTTGTAAAGGTCTTCAGGTCGATTACGAGTCACAACGAAACTGGAAATATGGGTGCATGGATAAGAAGGATCATCATAAATGCATGTCTCGACCAGATCAAAATCGATAAAAAGCATTTTACTGTTGATCTAGAACAGGGTAGTCAAGACTTCTCCTATGAACACGACATCGACTTTGATGACTTTAATTATAAAAGACTCTTAGGACTACTTGATCATTTACCAGTAGGATATAGGGTAGTATTTTCGATGTTTGTACTGGATAGCCTTTCTCATAAAGAAATTGCAGATAACCTGAGTATCTCTCAGGAAACTTCAAGAACTCAGCTTTTGAAAGCTAGGAAACAATTGCAACAACTTATCAAGGAAGATAAGTACTTATCTCTTCAATATATAAAAGAATAAAGCCATGAAAAAGCATAATAAATTAGAAGATAAGATGAAATCGCTCAGCGATAATGAAAAAGTTGAACCGCCTGCATTTGTTTGGGAAAATATAGAGTCTACTCTTGTTCAAGGTAAAAAGAAAAGGCGCTTTTTATTTTGGCTTGTGTTAGGTATTGCAACAGTCAGCTTTGGATTTGCAAGTATTACTAAGCTTATAAACTCTAATATAGAACCCCAACACACTCTACTGCTAGAAGAAAAAAAACTATACGCTGAAGATGATAAATATGATGCTTCAATAGAGAAAAGTAAAGAAGAATATTTAGCGCTTTCTCCATCTAAAGTAAACATGAATAATGGAATAGTCAATTCATTAAATGGATTATCAAACCATAAAAACAACATTACCGAAAGTGAGAAAAGTAAAGAAAAGAAATCGACATCTTCTTATGAACTTAAATCAACTAAGCCAAATATCACAACTACTGACACCGATCAAAAAGAAGTAAGTACTGACATAGAAAAATCAAAATATAAAGTCATTGCAAGAGACATTTATAAAGGCAAAGAAGTTGATCGATCAGAATCTAACTCCAGTATCACACCTGAATATCGAGCACATGAAAAATTCGATGTCGCAACTATTGGGAAGCTAAAATTACTCATTGAAAGTAGACCAAGAATGATCCCTTCCAAAGAGGTAACCTGCCCTAACTTTAGCAAGGGTTTCAAAATTGACTTTTTTGTAGAATTAAGTGGACTTGCAGGTACACAGAGTAAGAGATTTGGGTCTACACAACTGACATCTTTAGCTATGGATAGAAGCATAACTGAACTAAGCTTCATTGGTTATGGAGCATCACTGGCTGGAGGGTTTTACCTTAATAATAACATGTATATCATGACAGGATTGGATTGGTTCAACTCTGTAGATAAATTCAATTTTGAAAGAGAAGGATTGACCAAGGTGATCATTAATTATAATGTAGAAACCAATAAACCTATAGACACCACTTTTGTGACAGGGACAATAAGAAATAGTGGTTACATCAACTATAGGACTATAGATGTTCCTATCACATTTGGGTTGAGGAAACTATCTGGTTCGTGGAGTTTTGGTTTTGAGATCGGTGGAGTGCTAAATTTGGCATTTGCAACAAAAGGTAAAATTCTATCTAGTACAGGTGACGTAAGTACTATTCTAAATGAATTTCCGGTGTACAAAGATAAATTGGGTTTAGGAATCAAATCCTCTCTGGTATTAGGGAGGTATTTAGGTTATGGGGTCTCTTTGCAGTCTAAATTATCCTATAAAAACTACCTCAAAGAGGTGAATCATTCTCACTATGACCTACCGACAAAATTCCAATTTATGAGATTAGAAATAGGATTGAGGAAGGAATTTTAAGATGATATTAGTTATTTTTTCGGTCATTATTGTTTCTGAAGAGTCAACTTCATTGACATTATCCACAACAGATATATTTGATCTAAATCAGTTTCTCAAATAGTATTGAGTAAGTCATTATATTCATAATGAATATTACCGCCATAAAAACATTTCATATCTTTAGATTGTCACCAACCCAATATGCCATGAAAAGCCAATTACCTGTTCAACCTCATTTAAGGTTCTTTTTCACTTATTTAGTCATATCTTCGATGTTCGGTCAGTCCTTCCCTCAGCCCTCAATAGCTGACTTGGCTCATCTTTTTTCCTAAATCATTTTAATATAAAAATGAAATGAAATTTATCGCACTAAAAGTGTGAGGTTTTGAACCTTCTTTTGAGACCAATAAAGTAACATTTTCTACTTGTTATTTTATTATTCTACAGCGTTAAAAAGCCTCGCCAATGCCCTGCATTGTCTACGCCTGCCTGCCGGCAGGCAGGTTTTTTTGCCTTGTTGAAAAATAAAATACCTGCGTATAAAAGCGAACTTTATTAATGTATCATTCCTAAGTTGAATTCGAATTTCAAAAAATAAAGACGTTCAGTAGCAAAATGCTACTGAACGTCTTTATTTCACTTCAATTACTTTTTCATAATTAAATGAATAATGTTCGTTCATACCGACGTAGCCAAATTGATTGGTAATCATTTTAGTATCTCCAATTGTGAAATCTTTTAGGTTCCTATGACTATGCCCATAAATCCAATAATCAATTTCGTGATTTGTGATGAAATCTGTTTTTTCTACACAGAATGCATCATTCAAAATACTGCCTTTATATTCTTCAATGTTGCACAAACTACTGGGTAAGTGATGAGTGATGACCACTTTCTTACCTTTCTTTTTCACCTCATCAGATAAAAATTCAAATGAAGCTGCATGGATTTCATTGAAATGGTTAATTGAAAATGGTTCACCTTTAAATTTTATGTAGCGAAAATCTGCCATCCCTCTTAATACCTCTAAGAAATTACTTTGAATCTTTGACCACATAGTCGAGAAAATCAACTTTATATCATCATGTTCAATGGTGTGGTTATTGACAATGAATACATTTTCCAATACCTTCTGACATGTTGATTCCAGAGCAGTGGAAACATCAAACCCACCATAATATTCATGATTTCCAGGAATCAGATAGACACTTTGAAATTCCTTAGATACTTTCTTGATAAATTCTAATTCTCCATAATCTCGATCCAAATAAAAGGTATCACCAGCAATAATTAAAATATCTCCTTTTGGAATTATAGGATTCATTTTTAACCAATCTCTATTGTTAGAGAATTCTAGGTGTAAATCTGAACATATTTGGATTTTCATATTTTAGATTAGTTGTGTAAATATACTTTCCAAAAGTCTAGTCTTTGTTAACTATCAATTGTTTTTCGGTAACCATCTTTGCTTTTGATTTTTTCTTCGAATCTTAAGGCAATTTCTTCTAAGTATTGGCTTCCTTCTACATTATCTAGCATGAATTGAGGAATACTACTTAATCCATTTACTCCAGCCATAATTCCCGTTGTGATAGATGCAACAGAGTCAACATCTCCTCCTAAATATGCCGATTTTTTTAAGGCATCCATTGCATTAATACTATTTTTTAGAATATACAACACACTTCCTGTTGTATATTTAGAATCAGAAGGGACACCGTTAATTCCTGCTAAAAAATAAGGTGCTTTTATTGGTTGACTTCCACAAAGAATTTCCAATTGACTTTCTGTCAAATCATCATAATTCCCTAATAGATCTATTTCATTAAAGTACTCATTGTATTCATTATTTAAGTCAACTTTTTCTGTGCAATATTTAATTAGATCTTTCTTGTCTCCTTGTTTGACAACAAGAAATTCAGCGCTCCTTGCGATACATTGACTAGAAATAATTGCATTTATATTTGGGTGTGTAGCTTCCGCATTAATTTTGGCATATTCATTAATTAAGTTTTCACTGATTAATCCAATTGGGACCGATCTCATTGCTGGAGCATTACCAGGGTTATTTCTATTTCGCTGAAAATCTCGAATTTGCTCGATCGTCTTTTCTCCAGAATAATACCAACTCATAGACCCATGACCATTTCTTCCAAAGCCTTTTCGTCGTATCCCATTATCGTATTCTTCCTTCCATTTTCTTACAAGCAATTCAGGGGTAAATTTTACATTGGACAAGATTGCATTGATGACTCCTATCGTCATTTCCGTATCATCAGTGTAGTCCCAATCCTTATAATTTTTAGTGAATATCTCTTTCTTATCAGCAGATACTTTGATCGTGCTTCTAACATTTACGAATTTCGAAAAATCTACATTCTCTCTAATCCAATTTCTATCCTGAAATTCTATGCCTGCACCAAATGCATCTCCTATTGCGATTCCAAGCAGTATTTCTTGTATTCTCATTTATGGTTATTCAAGTATAGATTATTGAAGTTTACGATTTAGGTTTACTAAACTTTAAGAGTTTAGTAAACCTTGTATTTTGAAACAGCATTAAATTTGAAAAATAATCCCGTTTTTGAAGTACCATTTAGATAATTTTCCATACACTTCCGAAACTGAAATACCATTAAATTGCTTTTTTTCTTCCATTTCTTCACCGATGAATGAATCAAAAAATTCACTTTTTACTTTTAGAACTACTGGATTGTTTTTTCTGTCATAAATAGTCAAGTTTCCTGAACACATGACCCACTCATTTGATTGCAAATGTTTGCCAATCATTTCTTGATTTGCCCGATATATGATTTTAGATATTGCCACTCTTATTTTATTTGACTACTTACCTTTTTTCATACGCAAAACATATAAATTCGTCATCATCCTTTTGATCATGTCTAGTCATGTTGCATAGCATTTCTTCATTTGGATCATCATTGTTTATGCATGTCAAACACAAGGAAGGTTTTTTAATTATGTCTGTGTTAATTTCAAACCCATCGTCATCAAAAAAGCCACTTATCTGTGTAATATCCATATCATCGATATGCTTCATCCCGTGAGAGCTACTTTTTTTCTTAATTGCCTCATCAATTTCATAATCGTCAGTCGGATAGCCTTCTCCAGTGATGCATGTAAAGCATTTACTACCTACGATTGCAGAGCCGATTACCCAAATATCATTGCCACATGAGCATTTTACTCCTTTACTATAATCTTCTAAGGCAGACTTTAACTTTTTACGCAAATCCTTTTCATTCTCAGAAGGATTATTTTTTAAATGGAGTTTTATGTATTTGTTAATTGAAATTGGTTTAAATCCCATCTTTTTTTATTTTTTGTTTCATAATCTGAATGAGTAGTTTTCATCAAGCTCTAAATTTCTTTTCTCTTACAATTATCTATAAACTTATCTATCTCCAAGCTACATCAAACCATGAGAACTTAAAAGTCTTGATTCTCCTTTTTTGTTTTAAATATACTTCTTGACTTATTATCTAGTGAACAATGTATAAATTTTACAATTTACGTTTTGAATTTAATTCAATGGTTTATCAATGATAATATTCGATAATTAAAATAGAATTTGCAACTTAACTAACATATTTTTTTCACCACTAAGGAGGCACAAGGGAAGCACAAAGTAAGACATCAATTCTTAGGCATAATCAGAAATAGGAAACCAAAGCTAATTTTAGGCTTGAATCTCTTAAATTATCACTAAGTAATAAAGGGTGGCTTGGCGCTTTATGTGGAGGATTGACCGATCATCGAAGATATGACTGATCGATCATCGAAGATATGACTGAACGATCATCGAAGATATGACTGATCGATCATCGAAGATGTGACTGAACGATCATCGAAGATATGACTGATCGATCATCGAAGATGTGACTGAACGATCATCGAAGATATGACTGATTGATCATCGAAGATGTGACTGAACGATCATCGAAGATGTAGCAGTGATAGCTGCTAAGTGAAGAAACGCGCTAGCGGCGGGAAGCCAACCCATCCTGCAATGCAGGTTTCTTCATTTATATCTACCCACCCCTTTCGGGTTTCCTCCTTTATTGAGCTGTTGCTCAATACTTTGGCCTCACCAAAGACCAGTCAGTCCCACTTCAAAGAGGACGTCTTATAATAGAATTTTCACTTTTTGATTTAGAACATTATTCTGTATTTAACTAAAATACAGTCGAATACGAAATATTTATCTAATTATTCATGGATTTCTTAATGCAATTTGGCAGGTCATCTGACAAAATTACTTATGAGACGGCCTCATCATTCAGTCACATTCTCAGTATAGCCTATTCTCCTAACCCACCACTATCGCATTCCTTCCCTTGTCGACTATCGTCGCCACTCTGCGAGATCGGTTTGCCACCCACCGCTTACGCGTTCCTTTCCTTGTCGACTATCGTCGTCACTCTGCGAGATCGGTCAGTCCCATGATTTTTTGTTTATTTTTTTATCAATAAGACTGAACGATCTTTTATTCAATAAAAGTGATAATGAAATTATCAAGAGAAGGAACACGTAAGTGGAGGGTGGAGTAAGTTCTGTCTTGCCTTTAGACAAGAAATCATAAATGAACTTACCTCATTTTCATGTAAAATATTGAATAAATGAGGTTTCTATTCAGAATTAATAGAGGTTAATACATTAAACATGAAATACTACCTAACCAAAGTCAAGTCTCCAACATATACAACTTGAGACCCATCAACCAACGTAACTTGCGCCTCCACAATATATACCGCTTGCTCTGCATTCTGCCCATTCACAATACCTCTCCATCCCTTGCTATCATCACCAGGTGCTAGATTCACTTCACTGAATAATAACCCTCCCCAATTGTCATATATCTTAATGTAATTGATATTATCCAGTCCCTTGGTCATTGGCATGTAGAAGACATCATTGATATTATCTCCGTTGGGACTAAATATCTGAGGGAATGGTAAATTATTAGGTCTTGGTATAGAAATCTTGAATTCATCTTCGACTGTACAACCGTCTATATCAGTAACTAGAATTGAAATCTCAATATCTTCGTTTAGAAATAATTGAACTTCGGAACAGCCATCGCAAGGAATATTTGATGACCATACGATAGAGCTTATCGAATCCGCACTTAAATTGATAATAGGCTGAATCAAGAGGGAATCTCCAAAACACAAAGTTGTATCTGAAGGCAATTCTACAGTGAGGACTCCTTCATCAAGAATGACAACAAGGGTATCATATTGACACCCCAAGCTATCCATGATCGTCACGATATGTTCGCCACTGGTCAGATATAGTATATTGGTCCGTTCACCATAGTCAAAGTCATCAACAAAAATATTGTATGGTGGGAATCCTCCAATTATTTCTGTGAGATTTAATTCTGCATTTCCAAAATTCAAACACGTTGGCTCTACAATCTCTATTTCTGCACCTCGAAGGCTTTGCTCTTCTATTACAACTACTAGAGTATCATATCCAATACAACCGATTACAGTGTTTTGTACTCTAATAATATAAGTTCCTTCTCCGCTAATTTTTGGACTTAAGGTATTAGCACTTTGGACTATATTTCCATCATCTGTAGTCCATTGCACTGAATATATATTTCCTACAGAAGATCCTATTCCTGAAAGATTTACCTCTAAGTTTTCACATTGAAACGGTTGATTCAAACTGGCTACTGCATCTGGATATATTCGTCCATCTACTACTTCTACGGCCACCGAATCTACACATCCATTAATTGCAGTTACTACTAATTGATAGGTTCCTGGCTCCTCCGTCATTGCAGGATTATCATCTGAAAAATATCCATTCGGGCCATTCCAATAGATTGACTTGTCATCTTCTATATCCAAAGCAGTCATTGCTATAGGACCTAAACATAGTAGTAATTCTGAAACACCACTAAATTCAGGAAGTATTGGTTCATCTATGACTTGAAAGGTATCTGTTGCCGTACATCCTTCCTCATTAAAAGCTATAGCTACATATTCCCCAGCTTCTAAAACTAATGCTATAGCTGAAGTATCAAAATAATTGTTCGGACCAAACCATCTTATATAAGCACCTTCAGATATAAAACTTGTAAATACTTCAACAGCAGTCCCATCACATGGTAGATAAAAATCATCTACTTCGATTTCAGGAAAAACTCTTTCATCTTCTACTAAGATGGTATCACTGCTCACGCATCCATTAAGTGCAATAACAGTAACATAATAAATCCCTTCTTCAAATATCAGAGGTTCTGCAGCATCACTTGCAAAATTAGGACCTGTCCAATCATAAAATGATATATTCAAATCTGATTCTACTCTCAAAAATGTCTTTCCTGCGGAACAATTTATAGGATCCCCGAGTATCATAATTACAGGTGATAGCGTATCATATACAATCACAACTGTATCTTCTGTAATGCAGCCATTTTGAGACATCAATAACACTGAATATTGTCCAGTTTCACCTACCGTAAATACTGAAGCACTTGGGTCAATAATTCCTGGTCCTTTCCAATTCACAACCAAATCCTCGTTATAATTTGTGATAGATAAAACCACTGAATCTGTCAGACAATTTATATTAGAACTTAACGCGATTTCACTATTTGGTGGAAAAGTATCCATCACTACAAAGAATGAATCTTTAAGGCTACAACCATCTATGTTAGCCAACGAAAAGACATAATTTCCAGCTTGATTTGTATTAAAAGAATATGCATCATTCCCTATCCCAATTGGCCCGTCCCATATTACAGAAAGGTTTGGATCTGAGGAATCAAAACCTACATTCACATCATTATCATCGCAAGTCAATGAATCTAGATTGATTGTATAATCTGGAAAATCTGTACTTTGACTAACCTCCAAACTAGCCATAGATGTACACCCATTGAAGCCGATTGCCTCAATGGTATATATCCCTATATTTTCTACTTCAAAATTAAGGTCCAAAGAATCAATAACTTCTGGTCCTGAAATCGCATAAAATTCTGTATTTGAATCTATCGTAGCAGATATTAATACTATAGAATCAGCACATGTAATCTCACCATCGTCAAATATTGTGATAATTGGAGAAATGGTATCTGCCAACAATTCTATCTCAATAGTATCTTTACATGATCCACTTGCTATTCCTATAACAGTATATATGCCAGGATCTGAAACTTGAACAGAAGTGCCAATGCCTACAAAAACATTATTAAAGTCTGTCCAACTAAGGGAAATACTGCTCGAAGTGTAGTCAACCTCTAGGGTGATTTCATCATCAAAACAAGTTATAGTCGTGTCCTCTCCTGATAAGTTCGGAAATTCTCCTTCTAGAATTATTTCTATGGTATCTATTCCCGAACATCCATTTATCAATGTATAATTAATTATATACTGACCTGGAGTATCTACAAAAGGTTTTAAATTATTATCCAAAACTGGTCCTGTCCATTGAAATGTCTCAAAAAGTCTTAAGGAAGTTAGATTTATCTGAACTTCTTTATTAGCGCAATCAAGTGGTTCAGCAGACAAACTTTCAAGTTCATTGTAAAAATCACTTTGAATATTAAAGAAATATTTGGAATTGCATCCATTAATTTCATCAGTCACCAAAACTTCATAAAATCCTGCTTCTGTTACTTCTATTATATTTGAATTAACAACGATACTGGTATCATTCAAACTCCATTCCATCAAATAAGAAGATGTATCTGATGGAATAATATAAACAGTATCATTTTTACAATTGATATTGTCAAATTCAAAGCTCAAAGAAGGGACAGTATTGTCAACTCCCACTTCCGTGGTATCACTTGCGCAACACCCATTGGGTCTACACACTTCTAGTATATATGTTCCTGGTGAATAAATGAAAGGAGACATATTATTATCAATAGTAAAATCTGGCCTTGTCCATTTATATGAAAGGTCATTTAAATTGGTTTGAGCGCTTAATTGAATACTATCATCACCACATAAAAATGAAGCATTAAAAATCATAACTTCTGGCAGAAGACTATCTTTTGCAACTGTCAAAGTAGTGTCTAATGTACATCCCTTCTCATCATTCAAGGTTAAACAATATGTTCCTATCTGAGAAGAATTAAAAGCAGAGTCAATGACAAATTCTCCATTAGGCAATTTCCATAAAACACCCAGACCTTCCTTTTCAGATTCATATGTTATCGTAACGATTGGATTGCTGCAATCGATAGTATCGCTAATCAATTCTACTTCTATAATTTCAACTTCCGTAATGACATCATAGCTGAATGTATCTATGCACCCTAATTCTGTAGTCACTTCTACAGCGTAAGTTCCAGGCGTATTGACTATTAGAAAAGTATCAGTAGATAAATTGCCTACGTTATCAAACCACTGAAATGTGGAACCTAAGGTATCCATTGGAGATGTAATGAGTAAAACTTCTGACTGAGTACAAGACAATGTATCTCCAAAAATCGTTAAATTAGGATAATCTCTTTCTTCAAAAACCTCTATTTCTCGATAAATTTCACACCCAAAATTGGTAGTGAAATTCACAGTATAAACCCCTCCAGATCCTACTCTAATATCTTCATTCAGTACACTAAAAGTGAACGTTCCAGACCATAAAATGTCTACAATAGAATCACTCACTGTCAAATCTATAAAAGTACTATCAAGTACACAAGTCAAAATATTAGTACTAAGATCTACAAACACAAAATCATCCGTCTCATCTACAGTAATGTCTTCACTGAAAACACATCCATCGATACTCACTTCAAATGTGTAGATTCCAGGTCGATCGATCTTTACTATTACAGAATCTTTATTGGTTAAAATATTGCCATCATCTGTGCTCCAACTTACTGAAGCATCGGTTGGGATATCTGTCATCTCACCATCCAAAAATGTTGTAGGCTCTGCACAGGATAGTGTTTCTATCTGAGCATCCAATATCACATCTATTTCATGTACTGTAAAATCTAGGATACTCATACTATCGCATGGTTCAACAATAGTAAGTATGTCATATAATCCAGATTCAGTGTAGTTGACACCATTGATAATCAATGTATCGCCTATACATATAGATGTTTCTTCCGTTACTATTTCTGGAGTTGGTAAAATTATAATTTCTACGCATTCTTCAGAAAAACTAGCGCAAAGTCCATTTTCTGCAATTAGTTCTTCAACAGCAGCTTTTGTCTCTTCTACTGGAATATTCTCAAAAGTTTCAAGCTCATCCAAAAAATAAAGAATACCACACATCGTATAAGTACCCGGCTCATAAGAAGTTAGGTTTTGATCTTGAAGTATTGAATGAAATTTGTCATCTTGAAATATTAGATAACTATATCCATAAACTGTAGGGTCATAATCTTCTTCTAATTCTGGTTCTATAACTAAATCTAATGCCGAATCCCCTTGGCATGCTTCCACTGCCGCTTCATTCAAGGTATGATCTACTAAAGAACAAGTCTTTTGAATTATTCCATCTTCTTCACAAAAGATTAGATCTAAACAATAGACATGACCATTCCCAAATTGTATATTATCAGTAATATTTAATTTCCATTCACCATTTACAGGGCCTTCATCAAAGTCTTCTAATTCACCCAAATGTGGATAATACTTACCTGAATAAGTATTGGGAAAGAACCAGATTTGTAAACTATTCCATATCGAATCATAGTTTTGATCAGGGACCGCATCTATACTTGACGCAAAAAACTGGACATCCCAATTGATAAAATCGGTATATGCAGGTAAATCAGGTAATGTAACCGAAGGGCCTACTAGCGTAACTTTTTGTCCATCTGGAGAAACGAGTTCCATGATAATTTCGCCAAGATACTGATGCTTAAAATGAATAGTTACAGCTTTCAACCCATTATTTGATGATAGATCATTATTGACTGCCCCACATACAATTATTGGAATTGTAGTAGTAGTATTATCCTTTATTAATTTATCTCCTTCAAACGCACATTGACCCTTGCCATCAGAAATTGATAACATTAGACAAACTATAAGTACGCAATATATTTTAGTGAGATGTCTCACATTAAAAAGGAGTTTTGAGTTATAAAATTCGGGGGGAACTTTGACTATTACTATTGATTCTCAATTATTCATGAGAGGTATTAATCTATTTAAGAATAAATTACAATCACTAAAATACAAAATGTTCTTATTATAATTGGTACAGATCGCGTTGTATAATTTAAAAATAGCCTAAATAGAAAATAATTGACATTTTTTTACTAAAAAAGTGGAACCAGATTTTACACCAATTCCACTTTTTACTTTACTATCTCTCAAGACTTTATTCTGAATCTGTCACTGTAACATCTCCATTAAATGTCTCTGTTGTGCCATCTATAAATAGTACCTCAACTATAAATACAAATACTCCTGGTACTACCTTCTTATCATTGAACTTTCCATCCCAGCCTACACTTGGGTCCCTAGGTGGTAGATTCGATGCATCATACAACTTCTCGCCCCATCTGTCAAATATCTTCATGCTTATCACTGTCTCTACATCCGCACTCTTCACATAGAATCTATCATTTATATTGTCTCCATTTGGTGAGATAATATTTGGGAAGACTACATCTACTATCTGTGTAGTCCGAATCTGTACATCATCGAAGGCTATACATCCATTTCCATTAATTACTTCTACATAGTAGGTAGTCGTCACATCTGTCGGTGTCACTGAGATCGTTTTACAATCCAAGCCATTACAGATCACCACTGCCGTTTCAAAATTGCTCCATATTATTGAAATTATTCCTGTAGTATCAAATGGCTCTATTGTCAATTCGAATGTTTCACCCAATTCTCCAACGATATCTGGCCCAGCATCTATTGCGAATGGTCCTGGCTCATTTATAGTGAACAATATCGGATCTGAAGCACAGTCTGCTGCATCAACTATAACTATACTATAATTATCTGCCGGCAGTGTATTGAATGCATTTGCATCCAATGTAGGTGTTCCTTCATTCAAGATATATGAATAAGGTTCAATTCCTCCACTCTGTCCAGATATTACTATACCTCCATTATCAAAGCCAAAGCATGTGATGTCTCTTTCTGTAACTATCATTGTCGGTAAATCATCTGATTTTATCACCTCTACCTCATCTCTAGCACTACAGCCGGTCGCGGTATTCAATACCGTCAACTCATATAATCCTGCATCTGTCACATCTATCGTAATTGTGTTGCCCACAACTTCTCCTGTCGTTGTATTCACCCATGTATATTCGATATCAGCTCCAGTAGTACTTGCTCCTCCCAACTCTTCAGTCTTATTTGTACAATTGAGTTCATCTGCCATTCCTGCATCTGCTACTGGATTCGCTTCTATGACCACTGTCACTGGCGCACTCACATCTGGACATGGTGCATTCTCGCTGATCATATACTCAAATGTATATGTGCCTGCTACATCCCCTCCTGTCGTAAACGTGCCAGCTGTATTGCTGAATCCTGTACTTGCTGTCGTTGATGTTTCTGTCCAGGCTCCTCCTATATCTTCTCCTTCTAGTAGACTGAATAAGTCTATTACTTCATCTACTCCTTCACATAATCTACGTTCGTCTACTGGTGTCCCTGCATTCGCTGGCTCTCCTATGAAGATCAGCACTTCTGTTGTCGTATCACAATCCTCTACTATGACATCTACTGTGTATAGTAAGATATATGTACCTGATGTCACATCTGCTATAACCAGACTATTGCCATTCTCTACCGTCAACTCTGTACTGCTCCATGTTCCTGGATTATCTGGATCATCATATTGGGTCAAGTCTATAGGACCATCTGTATTACATTCATCTGCTGGGTCTCCTGGATTGATCGGTGGACAATTACAATCATCTGTCACTACCACTTCCATCGTCAATACTACATTTTCACATGGTGCTACATTCTCTATCGTATAGGTGAACGTGTAGGTACCTGCTGGTACTCCTACGAAACTTACATTCTGTTGTTCTGATAAAGTCGATATTGCTACTCCCGCTCCATCTGTATCTTCCCAGTTGCCACTTCCAGCATTGGTCACATAGTCTGTAAAATCCAATACTGTTATGCCCATACCATCTGGGTCATTACATACTTCGTCGGGATCTTCTATCTCTGAAGTCAGGTATTGTATCACAGTGAATGTCTCTTGTACAAACTGGATACAAGTCCCCGTCACGGTCTGATCTAGCGTATATGTAATTACATATTCTCCTGGATTAACTCCTGTAGCATCAAATATGCATCCTCCTGTAATATTACCTGATACATCTGTTCCTCCTATTGTAGCCACTGTAAATGTTCCCGGATCAGAGCCTGCTGTCAATGCGCATAAATCCAACATCCCTGCATCATTACACAAGTCTGCTGCCGGGGTGATCATTATTGGTGGACAATTACAATCTAATACTGTGATCGTCACATCTACTGATATATTCGAACATGGATCTTGTGCATCATTGGTCGTAAATGTGAATATAAACATCGATCCTACTGGTTGAATTACAAAGTCAACCACAGCCATATCCAACCCATTATCCGTAAATGGTAGATTTGGGGTGCCGCCTGTCTGCGTCCATGTTCCTGATGAATAATTCGACTCTAACCAATCATATAAATTCGTTGTCGTCGGCCCATTCCCTGTATCTATTGAGCATGGTGGATCTCCTTCCATTGGTATAGCTACTGATTGTCTTCGTACTAATATATTATTTGAATAGGATATTTCACAATTTGGTCCTGGACTTACAGCCAAAGTATAGGTAATTAAATACTGTCCTGATGTCAATCCTGATGGGTCAAACATACTTGCCCCTACCAAAGTACCTGTTGTCGACCAGGTACCTGCTAGGCCGTCTGGATTATCCAACAAGTCATTCAAGTTGATCGCTATCCCATTATTACACAAGGTATCTGGTAGTACATTGACAAATGGACAATTACAATCTCTTACGACTACTTCTACTGTCACTACTGCTGGTGGGCATGGGGAGTCTATCTCTACCCCTGAGGTATACTCAAACGTAAGTGTCTCTGGGAAGACAGACAAGTCTGAACTCATTATCGTCGAGCCGCCTGTGATCGTTACTGTGGTGCCACCAAGTATTTGTACCCAAGTACCACCATCTGTCGCATCTACACTTAACAAATCAAATAGATCCAATACAATTGGGTCTGTGCCATTGTCTATATTACACATGAAGCCATTATTCGCAGCGATCATCGGTGCTGCGAATACTGTGATTACTTGCTCGGTATATAATTCACATGCTGGTCCGCCTGGATTATCTAAAGTGAATCTTACTATATAAATACCGGGCAAAATGCCATTCGCATCGAATATCGTTCCGGTCAATATCCCTGTCAAGTTTTGTACTGCTGGTCCTGACTGTACACTCCATGTTCCTGGATCTGAGGTCAGTTCTGCATCCTCCAAATTCGTAGTCCCTATATTACAGATCGGATCGATCGGTCTGGTGGCTGGACTTGGACATGGGCACGCTTTTACGCATACCATCAGCGTATCACTTACATTCTCACAAGGCATTTGAGCACTGTTCGTTGTATATGTGAAAGCGTAGCAGCCAGTTTGGATACTATCGAAACATATATTATCCAAATTTAAAGGATCAAAAACAAAATCTGGAATTATATCGACTTGAGTCCAAACTCCGCCTGAACCACTCACTTGATTGTTGAAATTCACACACAAGGAATCTACTCCACTATCTTCTCTACATACTTCTACCGTATCTGTAACACTGATCATTGGAGTCATGAAGTCCATCACTACAAATGAGCCCGTCGCATCACATCCGGTACTTCCATCTATGGCTTCTACTGTAAATGAACCTGCTCCTGTAATTACATAAAAGTTCGTACTGCTTACCAAATCTGGTGTGGCATCATACCATTCTACATTTATGAAATCATTGCTTATAAATACCGTATCTCCCATTCCATCACATATATTTTGATCTCCTAGTGATATCGTTATTACATCCTCTTGGGTAAATGTGATCATCGAATCTGATTCACAGCCATTCGCATCTTCCATAACCAGCGTTACATCTCCTGCAGTGCCTGTAGTATAGGTGTCACCTGATGCGCCACCTCCACTATCTGACCATGTGTAGATCGATCCGCCACTTGCAACCATTGTCGCTGTACCTCCTTCACAGAAAGTTGTCGTTCCTGACATAGAAATGATCGGTGGATCATTCACTACTACTGTGAATACTTCTTGTGATTTACAGCCTGTTGGGTCTGTAGCTTCTACGAAATAGGTAAATGTACTGTCTGGTGTAAAAGTTACTGATCCTGTACTTCCAAGATCAGGAGTCCATACAAAGGTTGCATAGACTGCTGCATTGGTTATGGTGATAGTCGCATCTTCTCCAATACATACTTCGGGAGTTCCTGTTATTTCGATTGGAATTCCTTCTGTTAATGGTATGATGATGTCTTGTGTTGATTGACATCCTGACTCAGTTTGAGCAACTATTGTATAACAAGTGTAAGATAATAAGTCTTGTGGAGGGAAGTTACCTGTTCCACTAATAGGATTTATTTCATCTAAGAAAGCACCTAAATCATCATCTGGGCATCCTCCATAAAGAAGGAATGTTGTAACTGGATTACCTACAGCATCAAATCCTGTAACATTTATTATTGCTTCTGTGTCACCACATTCCAAATCAAATACATCGATTACAATAGTTAGTTCTCCTGTAATATTTACACATATTTCAGCCTCACTCATACATCCTAAAAAGTCAGTAACTGTTACGGTCAAAATATATTTTCCATTATCTCCTGCAAATTCTGAAGATGCTAATTCGTTAATTGCAACTTTTTCTCCGAATACTCCAAACGGATTACCAAGAACTAATCCTGGAGGAGCATTCCATGTCACATTATAAGGAGGAGAACCATTTAAAAATTCAAGGCATACAACGTAGTCAGGATTAAAAGGGTCAAAATTATCATCCTTACACACATCAATGCTTTCATCCAACAATAATTCTACTGGAGGAGCTACATCTACTTGTACATCTGCTATATCCATACATCCTAAATCGTCTTGTACTGTTACAGAATATGTAGTTGCGACTAAAGGACAAACATTGATTGAAGGGGTAGTTTCTCCTGTGCTCCATAAATATGTATAAGGAACACCGACTCCTCCAACAATATCAGGTGTAATATCTATACACTCTCCATCACAAACATAAACTGGAGGGAATGTAGCCATCAACTCTGGATATATTGTCACTTCGATTTGATTCACAACTCCAGGACATGGAAGTGTCTCGTCTTCTGAATAAACATTATAAATAACTATTTGTATTTGATCAGTAAGATTTGTCAGATCATCCATAATCGTACCCGTACCGCCTACAAATGTTTGGCTCATTTCACCATCTACATTTGGATTATCTTCTACCTCTACAATAATCGTATTGGTAGATCCATCTACAGTCATGACTGGGATATCTGTAACTCCATCATGACAAATTTCATCATCAGGACCTTCTACAGCAGGAGGTGCTTCACACTCTATCATCCAAGGCGGACTAAACATTGCTCTATCCAATAGACATTCTCCTACTGGATCTTCCCAACATCCACCTGTACCATCTGAGAAGGTCTGGAAGCTAATACTCAAATCATTATTTTCTAGACACTCTTCATAAGTATCAAATTCTTTTACTGGAAGAGTAAATGTCCAATCAATTTGGGCCATGGTAGAACCGATTCCCCAACCTTCACCAGGCGAACAATCATTATCACAACCAGGATTTCCTCCATTGGACACCCAGAAATATCCACTAGGCAATGGATCACCTTCCAGCATTCCTGGTGAATCACATTCAGAACAAGGTGAACATAGTAGATTACACAATTGTAAATTTCCATCGTCATCCGTGAACGTACAGAGTATAGGGTTTGGTTCTTGTAGAATTGGTGCACAAGGACCATCATCTTCATACCATACGGCAGTCATACCATTACCAACAGGTGCAAATCCTGAATAGTCAAATCCATCTAAATCCCAACCTGGTCCAAAAATAGGTACAAAACCGATCAACCAATCCGCACCACTTTCAGATGCATCATAAAAGAAACTAATATTAATCGTAATTTCTTCTCCTTGACAGAATGGTCCATCTAATGGTTGATCCTCTATTTCTCTATCTGTTATTTCCATCGTTAGAGATTCATCATCACATAATCCTCCTTCCAATTCTCCAAGACAGATAATCGCATTAATCGTAGTCGCTACACACAACTCAAATGATCCATCATCTAGTCCTGTGGATGGTAAACTTGCTGGATCAATTGTTATAGAAATCCAATAATTTTCTTCATCATCAAAAACTGATGTTTGGTGCAAATCTGGTGTATTGTCACCATTACTACATGGTGGCGATCCTCCAAAATTCACAATCGATAAATTATCACAATCTGGTCCTGAATAGACTGACCATATTGGTTCCCAGTTACCATTTGGTGCTACTGTAGTAAACATTTGTTGTGCAAGGTCATCTGCTGTCACCTGAAACCATACTGTAGGCATGATTGTAAATTCTCCACATCCACCATTGGAATCATCTTCTGGACAAGCATAATCCAAACATCCTGTGAGACAGGTGTATACAATTGCAAAGTCTGGTGGAGTTTCCGGCTCAATCGGAGTTTGATCAGCAAGATCAATACAATCATCTGCCATTGGTCCACATGTAGCTGGTACTATAGTAATAAGAAATTCTCCACAGTTTTCATCTGCATCGCCAGTAGATACTTTTACAAAAAGTACTTCACCTGGTGCAAAACAATTTCCAATTTTAATATCTACTCCAAAATCAGCACATGAAGAAGCCAAAGTTTGACCAAAGCCACCATTACAGCCTTGATCTGGCACGCCTACATATACTTCAATTGCTATAGGTCCTTCACTTGGATCTGCTCCTCCTGATTCTAAAATAATATTGTAACCATCATCATCTGGATTTGGTGTAAACATATACCAAACAGCAGCATCTTCTGTGACTGCACTACAATCTACATTTTCATAATCAGCAAGCGAGCCATCTGGATTTGCATCTTTTGGTCCTCTAGCACAACAAGTAGTTCCCAAATGTGATCCACCTCCTGTCAAATCCAAAGGTGGATTATCATCATTGATACATGGGTCATCATTGATAGGTGGTACATCAATCTTAATATTCAAAGTAAAATCTCCTTCTATATCAGACTCTGATCCTACCGCTATATAATATGTTGTATTTTCTTCTATTGCAATATCTTCTTCTATCGCTGTTGGTGCTCCACCTGTCGTCACACAATCTACATCTCCATTTACTGCCGTTGGAGGTACAGCGCAACCATTATCTGTGAATAATCCCCAAGTCGGATCCGTAACTGATCCAGGTACTAATTCGATATGTGCAGTAGTTGCATTATCAGGAGTAGTAAAAGTGTACCATACCACTGCACTTGCATCATATGCACACTCCATTCCTGCATCAAAAAATTCTTCTGGACAAGCCTGAATATTACAATCTGGGAATTCTAACCATTCGCACGTTTCTGTAACATCAAGTACCATTGCAAAATCACAATCATCATTGGCTGCACATGGATCATCTTGGATCGTCTCCGTAATAACAATATCAAACTCACCTTCATCTCCAGCCGCAGATGTAATTTGAATCAAATATGTATCTCCCGATGTTGGGCAATCAACTTCCATTGGTTCAACATTTCCTGGCTGAATACATTGTTGGTCCACAACTTCCACCTGTTGGAAAGCACAATTGGCCGCATCATATACCATAATGTTAATCCCGACAGCATTTAAAATACCATTCAAAGGATCATTTGTATAAAATAATGTGAATGAAGAAACATTGTCAGGAACTGTATAAGAAAAATATACTGTACTAGCAAACAATAATGGATCATCACAATCTACAGATACATAATCGAATGGTTCTTCTGTAGCTCCAATATTATTATCACAATCTAATGCAATAGTATTCACACCATCTCCATCTACTAATGGATAAGGAGAACAAGGATCATCGTTACAACTAGTAGTAACATTAACACAAAGTTCGAACTCTCCTCCCTCTTCATCTATTTCATCCAATGCTACCACAATGATATAAGTAGTATTTGCATTTACTTCCATATTAGATAAATTGGCAGAAGCACCATCTCCTTCTACACAGAATGATTCTGGTGATGCAGCCATTGGGGCAGCACAATCAAACTCAATAACTGAGAAGATAGGATTGCCATCTGCACTTGATAAGATTACAGACATCGTAGCATCTTCTGCATTTGCATCTGTAGTAACTGTATAAAATACTGTTGGAAAATCTGTAAACAGACAAGCTCCAGCATTAAAGTCCCATGGACATGCTTCAAAGTTGCAATCGGACACACACACTTGACCTCCGTCTGTAATAGGCGTTGATATCGTTGATCCATCATCAGCCATCTCACAAAGATCATTATCAATACACAATGGGTCTGGTGTAATCGGATCAATCGTCAATTCAAAATCACCAGCTTCAAGATCTACTGTGCTTACCATTATATACACAACAGTTCCCTCGTCTAAACAAGTATATTTCAATTCATCCCCATCCTCTGATTCACATTCAGGTGATATTGTTCCATCTAAAGCTGTTGGAGCATTTGTACATCCACTTAATTGCTCATAAGCACCTAAAGCGAAATCTTGACCTGTTCCAGTACTTGTCAATGTAGCTATGAAACCCGTTGTTCCAACAGGTATTGCATATTCATACCATACAGTGTTTTCGTATTGAACCATATCACAACTAGCATCTGTCCAATCTGCAGTGGCACATATTGTAGTTCCGGCAACTGTGGTATTGATATCACCTATTGTAGCAATCACTTCAGGTGTACAAGGATCGTCATTATCCGGTGGTACTATTACTTTTATTTCGAATAGGATACTTGCAGAACCACCTGTAGCATCTGCACCTATACCGATAAGATAGGTTTGAGGGCCATTCGCTTCAATATCTATATCCACTGTATTTTGTCCCAAGGCATTCTCACAGATTCCTGAAATAGACTCACCTGTCAAATCTGAACAATCTACAGGGTTACCATTGAATACAGAATAAAATGCATTTCCAGTAGCAGAAGAGATTAAATTGATTTGAATCTCTGTTGCATCATCATTTGTAACGCTTATTTCATACCAAACTACTGGGAAATCGTCAAATCCACAATTCGATGCAAAATCAAATTGCTCAGGACAAGCATCTACTGTATTTGCATCTACTGGATACCATTCACATTCGGGTTCGATTACGATTACTATAGGATCACTACACATATCGTTTATAACCGGAGAAATATATTCTTCTATTAAAATTTCAAAGTCACCTTCATTTATTTCTGAGGTTGATATTCTGATTACGTATGTTCCAGGTCCAATGCATTCGAAGTCTTCTACTAACATTGCTGTGATTGAACATGCTTCATCTACGAAAGTGGTATTATCAGCAACACATCCTGCTGCTGTACTTTCAAAAATTACAATATTTACATCTCCCATGAATCCATTTGCTGCTGCAGCCGTAACTGTAACATCAAATCCATTAACTCCATCAGGAACTGTAAATTCATACCATACTGTATTTTCTTGATCTTCTGGTGTACATTCATTACTAAGAAGAAGTGGATTCTCAGCAGTAGCACAAGTGGTAGTACCCATAGTAGATACACCATCTGATAATACTTCAGCATCTACACATTCATCATTCGGTGGTGCAACTATGAATTTAATACTAAAATCAATAGTTGTTCCAGCTGGATCATCTGTTCCTACAGCAAATAAAATTACATCTCCTGGATTTACAGGAACTAAAGTCTCACCAGCCATCACTAAATCATCAAATGTGCCTCCGATACAATTCGTCAGATTAACAACATCTGGTGGATCACAAGATGCAGGGTTTCCTTCAAACGCTGCAATAAATGGAGTTCCTGAACCAGCTGCCAATACTCTAATATCAAGATTCGAAGCTCCAGCAGGTGCAGTGGCTTCAAACCAAACTACTGGGAAGTCATCAAATCCACATTCTGGTGCAAAATCAAAAGATTCTGGACATGCATCAGGAGTGATTGCTGTCAAATCCATCCATTCGCACTCTAATACAGGATCGAATACTATAGGGTCAGAACAATTATCATTGGGTTGACCTAAGTCTAATATATCTACTACTAATTGGAAATCTCCTTCATTGTCACCAGAAGTGGACAATCTAATTATATATGTTCCTTCTCCAATACATTCAAAAGTTGTTTCGTCTAAATCTCCTGAATTGATACAAACATCATCTACAAATGAATTTCCACTGATGTCACAAGCTGGAGAAGCTGTTTCAAATACAACAACATTCATTGGATCTACAAATCCATCTGTAGCTGTAGAAGTAGCCATGATTGTGAACCCTTTAGAACCTGCTGGTATAGTAACTTCATACCAAACTGTATTTTCTTGATTTACAACGGCACATGCGGTACTTGCGAAAAATGGATTTTCTTGTGTTGCACATGCTGTAGATCCATCTTCGGCTACATTATCCAACAACTCAATTGCCATATCACATTCATCATTCACTGGAGGCACATTCCATTTGATTGAGAAATCAATCGTTGCACTACCAAGAGGATCATCTGTACCAATACCAATCAATATAACATCGCCTGGAAGTACATCTATTAACAACTCACCTACTGCATCTAAATCTGCAAAAGTTCCTGTTTGACAATCTATCAATTGACCATTGATCACATCGTCACAATCTAATGGGTTGCCATCAAATACTCCAATGAATGGAGCACCTGCTGCTGCAGCTATTATTCTTATATCTAAACCAGTTGCACCTGCTGGAGCCGTAGCTTCAAACCATACTACTGGGAAATCATCAAATCCACATTCAGAAACGTAATCAAAAGATTCAGGACAAGCACCAACTGTATTAGCTTGTGCATCCATCCAAGTACATTCTAAACCCGCTAAAAAAGGTCCTGTATCAGGCATAGAGCAGATTTCATTAGGTATAGGAGATAGTGTCTCATTCACTTCTATATCAAATTCTCCAGCACCTGTTGTTGTAGATCCTATTTGAATCAATATTGGTTCATTGAAAGTAGGACATGTAATTGTTATTGGCATGATTCCTCCAACTGGACCACATTCTTGACCAAGAATTGTAGTTTGTTCCATGTCGCATGTTACAACATCATAATCAACTACTGTAAATATCATATCTCCAGTAATGCCCATAGCTGCATCATTCGTAAACGTGATAGTAGCTTCAGAAACGCCTTCTGATGGGATATAAGTAAAGTATACTGTCGCTTCTGAAGTAGTCATATCTGGACAACCACCATCGTCATATACAAATGTTTCACCTGTAGTACCTACTGTAGTTGTACATTCTGCAGCCATTACTTCTGGAGTAAGTTCGTATGGTGTACATGGATCATCATTACATGTAGTAGATACCGTCACACAAAGTTGGAATTCTCCTCCATCTGCATCTTCTAAAGCTACAGCAATGATATATGTTGTACTAGGCATGATATCTAATCCGGTAAGGGTACCAGATTCTACACACTCAGAAGAAACATCGACCGCACCCGCTCCACAACTTGTATAAATCGAGAATATTGGGTCTGCTACTGTTCCATTTATTCCAGCTAAACTTACTGACATAGTAGCATCAATTGCCAATGCATCTGTAGTCACTGAATAAAATACTGTAGGCCACATTGAATAATCACAAGCACCTGATGTAAATGATTCAGGACAAGCTCCTGCATTACAATCATCTATGCATACCTGACCGCCATCTGTCACCAATGCTCCAAATGCAGCTATATCAGCGTCAGCACACAAATCATTGTCTATACATAATGGATCTGGAACCAATGGATCAAAAGTAATATCAAATGTGCCAGAATTAGTATCTGAAGTTCCTACATAAACATAAACTGTAGTTCCAGGTGTAAGACATTGAAATGAAATCGGATTACTTTCTGTATCACATTCAACTCCCACATTAGCATCCAAAAGTGTAGGTGAACCGCCTCCACAAGCTGTATTACTATAAACACCAACTGCCACACTTGTCGCAGGAGTTCCTCCAGTACCAACTAAAGTAATTTCGAAACCGGTAGCATCTGCAGGAATTGTATATTCGTACCATACCGTATTTTCATTGTCAGCTCCACATGATGGTTCTAAGTAATCTTGGGTCGCACATATAGTAGTCCCAGATACTGTAACATTCACATCTCCAGCAGCACCTGCAACAGCTTCTGCCATACATGGATCATCATTTACAGGAAGTTCATTAATTTTTATTTCAAAAGAGTGGCCACCTTCAACTCCATCACCGACGGCTATAAAGTAAGTAGTATTAGACATAACTGTGTATGGACCAAATGGACCTGCACCTGTATCGCACCCACCTACAACTACAAGAGCAGCACAATTATCATTAAAGATAGTAGTATATGCTCCACCTGATATGGATTGGATCTCAACAGTCAGTGGATTAGTTGTAGTAGGTGTAGTAAATGAATACCAAACTGTAGCATCGGCAGAATACATACATCCACCAATGTCAAAATTTTCAGGACATGCATCTACTGTAGTTCCTGTTATGGGATAGAATGTACAAGTACTCAAAATTGATGCATCTATAGATAATGCGTCTATACAATTGTCATTATTATCTGCTGGCTGCGTCGTATCTTCTGTTACGGTAATTGAGAAGTCACCTTCTTCCGTATCATTACTCGCTATATATATTATGATTTGATCTCCAGGTGCTATACAATCAACGTCGTAAGCAGCATCTAAAGCTGCACTACAATCTTCTGGTTGATAAAGAGCCCCAAGACAATCTGCTAATATTGCTATTTCTAATCCAGTAATTGCAACTCCTGAAGTCATTGTATTTGCAGATAATGTAATATCCAAATCGACATTACCTCCTGTATTATTTGTATATGTGTAAAAAACACCATGTGATGTGCCATTTAACAACCCACAAAAATCAATTTCTCCATCCGCGCAAGCAGTTGTTCCATCGACGGGTGTAGCATTCGTAAGTGCTGGATTATTTACAGCATCACAATCATCATTAGCCACTACGATTCCAGGTGTCCAGGTAAAATCTATTCCACCTTCGGCTTGAGCAGCTAAACTCACTGCAACTAAATAAGTAGTGCCACCAACTAGTCCTGTAAACTCATCATCTGCTGTAATACAAGTATTCCCTCCAACAGAAGTTATTACAGTCGGTGAAGGACATACATTATCAAATAAAGAAAGTTGAACATCTGCGCCTAATGCAGAAAAATCCAATTCAGTAGCTCCAGCTGGCATTGTCAATGAATACCAAGCTACTGCATCACTAGTAAGGTCACATACTGCAACTCCTAAACCTGTAGCTTCAGGACAAGCATTTAAATTGGTTACTGATTCCATAGTAGGTTCGCAGGTTGTTCCCACGGACAGAGCGATAGCTCCTGAACAATCATCATTAGCAGCTATACCTGTATTATCTTCGGTCAACGTGATATCGAAATCTCCCTCCATTCCATCTGGACTTCCTATGATGAATACTAATTGTTGTAAAGGTTGAACACACTCAATCGTAAATGCTGTACCTAAGGTATTACATTCATTAGCTGCATACATAGTGGTCAAACAATCTTCATATATTCCTACTGAAACATCCATTGCTTCTGTACCAGTAGTAGATGTGTTTCCATTTATTGTTATTGTAATGTTTGTATTTGCTCCTGTATTGTTAGTGTAGGTGTAAAACACATCGTGTCCATCAGTTCCAATAGTACAAAAATCAAGATCGCTATCTGCACATCCTGTAGTTCCATCGACAGATGTAGCATCCGTAAGTGCTGGATTATTTATGGCATCACAATCATCATTCGAAATAGGAATTATTGGAGTCCAAGTGAATGTCATGTCACCTTCTATCGCACCTGCAAGACTAGCTGCTAAAAGGTACGTTCCTCCTGCTGTCAAACCTGTAAATGTCATATCTCCTGTAAAACAATCTCCACCTAAAAGTGTCAATGGAATACACATATTTTCAAAAAGAGCCAATTGAACATCAGTTCCTAAATCTGTAAATTCTAATTCATCAGCGCCAGCTGGCAAAGTAATCGTATGCCAAACCGTCTTATCTGATGAGTAAAGACAAGTTGTCGTCAAGTCATTTACTTCAGGACATCCACCGTTATTAGGTACTGTCTCAACTGTAGCTACACAAGCCATGCCTACAGACAATCCAGTAGCGTCGGCACAAGCATCATTTACAGCAACATTTGTATCATCTTCAGTAACCGTGATCGTAAAATCTCCTTCACCGCCATTAGCTGAGCCAACAGCTATAGTCAGTACAGTACCTGGTTCTACACATTTGTAAGTGACAGCACTTGTCAATGCATCACATGCATCTCCTGAGAAAGCTGGATTCATATAAGCAGTCCCCAAACAATCTGTAAATAATCCAAATATCGCACTAGTTGCAGCATTGCCGTTCATAGCATCTCCCTGAATAGTTATTATTACATCTCTATTTGTTAAGATCGCAGGATCTACTGTGTATTCATAATATACTACATGGTCTTCTGATACTAAGGCACAAAAATCATTGGCATCCGGTGTAGCACATGAAGTCGTTCCATTTACACCCATATCTGCAGGATCTGCAGTACCTAAAGAAATATCCAAAGCTCCTGTTGCACAATCATCATTTGTAGGTGGATTTTGTCCAGTGACTGTCAAATCAAAAGTACCATCAGTGGCATTCCCTGAAGCTACACCTATATAATAGGTGGTACTACCAGTAGCTCCTTGACCTACTGTACTGCCAGTAGTATTACAACCAATAACTGGTACACTATTACATCCGTTAGTCCCATCATCTTCGATCAATACAAAATGTGGTAGTCCGATTCCAGTTCCTCCTATTGGAATTATCGTTATATCTAAAGTCTGTACATCTGCGTCCGTTGTAAATGCATACCAAACCGTGGCTTCTGCATTAAAAACTCCACATCCTCCGTAGTCAATCAATTCTTGACAAGCGCCAATAGTAGTATTATCGATGGCCGCAAGATTAAGAGGGACACACGATATCAAAGCTTGTGGTATTGCATCTGTACATAATTCATTAGGAATCCCTGTAGCAAGATCTGTAATATCTATTACAAAATCTCCTTGCTCAATGGGTGCAGTAGCATCTCCTATTTCCATATTTATTACTGTCCCAGGTGCCAAACATGTCCATGTTGTTGTGGCTTGAAAAGTAACACAATTATCAATGGAAGTTTGAGTCAAAACCGGGGCAGAAATCTCATTGCCCGTAGAGGCTATTGAAGTTCCAACAGTTACAGAACCACCATTAATTACAGTATAAGAATACCAAACCAAACCATCTGAGCATGAATTATTTCCGATATCTCCATCTGCAGTGGGCGATGATGCTCCAGCACAATCTTCATTTGTAGCACCTACTCCATCCGCTACAGATATTATGACATCGCCTTCATTGCCAGAAGCAACAGCTAAAGCAATTGTGTAGATAGTACCTGCAGTAAAGAATGTACAAGTCACATTATCTGGAGCTCCAACTAACGGCGGTATTCCAGAATATATCTCTGACAATGAGGCATCAACTGGACATGCTGAACCTAAACTATTGTCGCTCAAAGCAACACTTAGATCTGTCAAAATCTGATTAACAACAGGAGTTTCTACATTGATATTATAATATCCATTAGCATCGACAGTAAATGACCAATATGCAACGGTATATGGCCCAGGAAAATTAGGAGGCGTATACAAATCCACGTTAGTAGTCCAAGTCGGATTTATAGTCAATGTAGTTGCCACAGAAGGTGCAAGTACTAAATTAACAGGCGCCAATTCCGCATCTGTACATAACTCAAATTGAGCAAATGAAAATGTAGATATTGTTGCAAATAATAAACTAAGTATGAGTGATCTCATGCTATTATGTTTGATTTTAATTAATGTAAATAGAACGTAACTATACGTCACCGCAAAGAGGAGAGCCACCTGTCTAGAACAAAGAATCCCGGGAAAGGATTTTTTGTCAAATTTTTCGTAAAGCACAAAATTAGAAAAAATATACTTAAATTTTATAAAACAGTAAAATAATAGTCATTTCTCTATGAAAAACTATCTATTCCCGTACAAACACTCTATTTATTCAAAAAAACAAAACATTATATTGTTTCGATTTAAACAATTATTCTAAAAAGACAATTAATTGGCATTTCACTATTTTCGCAGTATAATGTTTTAAAATGACATTAATATTTTATCAGATTACAATATTCTAGTGGTTCAAATCATAAATACTTGACAGCTTAAATGGCCACTTTTTCCTTGATTCTTCGTCTTTCGTAAGTCAGGTAGCTACGGCTATCTTCCTTTCTCAATCCTTGACTAAACAAAAAATAGACTCATTTTAACTACCAATAACTTATGGCTTGAGCCACTAGGCATATTCAAAAATAAATATGTCCATTGATTTTCAATAAATTAAGTCTCATTACTGCTGAAAATTCACTCTATTTTATTTATATTTTACCTGAAAACGGGGTAATATTCTTTCTATCATACCTTCGCCTAGCTGGCTGGGCGTTCTATTTATTTCTATCATATAACTTAAATTTAAATTACTCATTTATAGATAGTTACAAACTAGGCACCTGAGCATCTTCATAAAGAACAGAGCTTGCCAATCCTTCCCGATAACCATCGGGAGGCTTGGGAATCTCGGCCGTAGAGCGCAAAGGGATTCCCAAGCTTGCAAAGATTGGTTAGCCTGACTTCTTTAGATCAATAATTAGCTACATTCTCTTTATCCCTAAAAGATAAAACTAAAAAAGTGGAATCAGCTATTACACCAATTCCACTTTTTACTATCTCTCAAGACTTTATTCTGAATCTGTCACTGTAACATCTCCATTAAATGTCTCTGTTGTGCCATCTATAAATAGTACCTCAACTATAAATACAAATACTCCTGGTACTACCTTCTTATCATTGAACTTTCCATCCCAGCCTACACTTGGGTCCCTAGGTGGTAGATTCGATGCATCATACAACTTCTCGCCCCATCTGTCAAATATCTTCATGCTTATCACTGTCTCTACATCCGCACTCTTCACATAGAATCTATCATTTATATTGTCTCCATTTGGTGAGATAATATTTGGGAAGACTACATCTACTATCTGTGTAGTCCGAATCTGTACATCATCGAAGGCTATACATCCATTTCCATTAATTACTTCTACATAGTAGGTAGTCGTCACATCTGTCGGTGTCACTGAGATCGTTTTACAATCCAAGCCATTACAGATCACCACTGCCGTTTCAAAATTGCTCCATATTATTGAAATTATTCCTGTAGTATCAAATGGCTCTATTGTCAATTCGAATGTTTCACCCAATTCTCCAACGATATCTGGCCCAGCATCTATTGCGAATGGTCCTGGCTCATTTATAGTGAACAATATCGGATCTGAAGCACAGTCTGCTGCATCAACTATAACTATACTATAATTATCTGCCGGCAGTGTATTGAATGCATTTGCATCCAATGTAGGTGTTCCTTCATTCAAGATATATGAATAAGGTTCAATTCCTCCACTCTGTCCAGATATTACTATACCTCCATTATCAAAGCCAAAGCATGTGATGTCTCTTTCTGTAACTATCATTGTCGGTAAATCATCTGATTTTATCACCTCTACCTCATCTCTAGCACTACAGCCGGTCGCGGTATTCAATACCGTCAACTCATATAATCCTGCATCTGTCACATCTATCGTAATTGTGTTGCCCACAACTTCTCCTGTCGTTGTATTCACCCATGTATATTCGATATCAGCTCCAGTAGTACTTGCTCCTCCCAACTCTTCAGTCTTATTTGTACAATTGAGTTCATCTGCCATTCCTGCATCTGCTACTGGATTCGCTTCTATGACCACTGTCACTGGCGCACTCACATCTGGACATGGTGCATTCTCGCTGATCATATACTCAAATGTATATGTGCCTGCTACATCCCCTCCTGTCGTAAACGTGCCAGCTGTATTGCTGAATCCTGTACTTGCTGTCGTTGATGTTTCTGTCCAGGCTCCTCCTATATCTTCTCCTTCTAGTAGACTGAATAAGTCTATTACTTCATCTACTCCTTCACATAATCTACGTTCGTCTACTGGTGTCCCTGCATTCGCTGGCTCTCCTATGAAGATCAGCACTTCTGTTGTCGTATCACAATCCTCTACTATGACATCTACTGTGTATAGTAAGATATATGTACCTGATGTCACATCTGCTATAACCAGACTATTGCCATTCTCTACCGTCAACTCTGTACTGCTCCATGTTCCTGGATTATCTGGATCATCATATTGGGTCAAGTCTATAGGACCATCTGTATTACATTCATCTGCTGGGTCTCCTGGATTGATCGGTGGACAATTACAATCATCTGTCACTACCACTTCCATCGTCAATACTACATTTTCACATGGTGCTACATTCTCTATCGTATAAGTAAACGTGTAGGTCCCTGCTGGAACTCCTACGAAACTTACACTCTGTTGTTCTGGCAAAGTCGATATTGCTACTCCCGCTCCTTCTGTATCTTCCCAATTGCCATTTCCTGCATTGGTCACATAGTCTGTAAAATTCAATGATGTTGTGCCCATCCCATCTGGGTCATTACATACTTCGTCGGGATCTTCTATCTCTGAAGTCAGGTATTGTATCACAGTGAACGTCTCTTGGACAAACTGGATACAAGTCCCCGTCACTGTCTGATCTAGCGTATAGGTAATTACATATTCTCCTGGATTAACTCCTGTAGCATCAAATATGCATCCTCCTGTAATATTTCCTGATACATCTGTCCCTCCTATTGTAGCCACTGTAAATGTTCCTGGATCTGAGCCTGCTGTCAATGCGCATAGATCCAACATGCCTGCATCATTACATAAGTCGGCTGCCGGTGTGATCATGATTGGTGGACAATTACAATCTAATACTGTGATCGTCACATCTACTGATATATTCGAACATGGATCTTGTGCGTCATTGGTCGTAAATGTGAAAATAAACATCGACCCTGCTGGTTGCATTACAAAGTCAACCTCAGCCATATCCAACCCATTATCCGTAAATGATAGATTTGGGGTGCCGCCTGTCTGCGTCCATGTTCCTGATGAATAATTCGACTCTAACCAATCATATAAATTCGTTGTTGTCGGCCCATTCCCTGTATCTACTGAACATGGTGGATCTCCTTCCGTTGGTACAGCTATTGATTGTCTTCGTACTAATATATTATTTGAATAGGCTATTTCACAATTTGGTCCTGGACTAACATCCAACGTATATGTAATTACATATTGTCCCGATGTCAATCCTGATGGATCAAACATATCTGCTCCAACCAAGATACCTGTCGTTGACCAGGTACCTATCAGGCCGTCTGGATTATCCAATAAATCATTCAAGTCTATTACAATTCCATTGTTACACAAGGTATCTGGTAATACATTGATAAATGGACAATTACAATCTCTTACTATCACTTCTACTGTCACTACCGCTGGTGGACATGGTGAGCCCATCTCTACCCCTGAGGTATACTCAAACGTAAGTGTGTCGGGGAAGGTAGACAAGTCTGAACTCATTATCGTCGAGCCGCCTGTGATCGGTACTGTTGTGCCTAGTATTTGTACCCAGATGCCCCCATCAGTTCCATCTACATTTATTAGATCAAATAGATCTAATACAATTGGGTCTGTCCCATTGTCTATATTACACATGAAGCTATTGTTCGCAATGATCATTGGTGCTGCGAATACTGTGATTACTTGCTCGGTGTATAATTCACATGCTGGTCCGCCTGGATTATCTAAAGTGAATCTTACTATATAATTACCTGGCAAAATACCATTCGCATCGAATATCGTTCCTGTCAATATACCTGTCAATCCTTGTCCTGCTGGTCCTGACTGTACACTCCATGTTCCTGGATCTGAGGTCAGTTCTGCATCCTCCAAATTCGTCGTCCCTATATTACAGATCGGATCGATCGGAGTGGTTGCTGGGTCTGGACATGGACATGCTTTTACGCATACCATCAACGTTTCACTTACATCCTCACATGGTATTTGCGCACTGTTCGTTGTATAGATAAAGGCATAACAGCCTGATTGTGCACCTTCAAAGCAGACATTATTCAAATCTGAGAGATCTACGATAAAGCCTGGTATCGGATCTAATTGTGACCATATACCTGTAGCGCCACTTACTTGACTATTGAAATTCACACACAAGGAATCTACTCCGCTATCTTCTCTACATACTTCGACTGTATCTGTCACACTGATCATTGGGGTCATGAAGTCCATCACTACAAATGAACCTATCGCATCACACCCTGTCGCTCCGTCTATTGCTTCTACTGTAAATGAACCCGCTCCCGTAATTACGTAAAAGTTTGTACTGCTTACCAAATCTGGTGTAGCATCATACCATTCTACATTTATGAAATCATTGCTTACAAATACCGTATCTCCCATACCATCACATATATTTTGATCTCCTAGCGATATCGTTACAATATCTTCTTGGGTAAATGTGATCATTGAATCTGATTCACAGCCATTAGCATCTTGCATAACTAGCGTTACATCTCCTTCTGTGCCTGTAGTATAGGTGTCACCTGTTGCGCCACCTCCATTATCTGACCATGTGTAGATCGTTCCGCCACTCGCTGTCACTGTCGCTGTACCTCCTTCACAGAAAGTTGTCGTTCCTGACATGGAAATTACTGGTGGATCATTCACTACTACTGTGAATACTTCTTGTGATTTACAGCCTGTTGCATCTGTAGCTTCTACAAAGTACGTAAATGTACTGTCTGGGGTAAAGGTTACTGATCCTGTACTTCCAAGAATCGGAGTCCATACAAAAGATTCATAATCAGTAGCATTTGTTATGGTTATGGTCGCATCTTCGCCTATACATACTTCGGGGGTTCCAGTTATTTCAATTGGGATTCCTTCGGTCAATGGTATAGTGATATCTTGACTGGATTCACACCCTGCTTCAGTTACTGCAACTACAGTAAAGCATGTATATGATAATAGATCTTGAGGAGGGAAATTACCTGAGCCATTGTTTGGATTAATCTCATCTAAGAAATCACCTAATCCATTGTCAGGGCAACCTCCATAAAGGAGGAATTTTGTTACTGGATTCCCTATTGCATCTATTCCTGTAACATTAATTATAGCTTCTGTGTCACCACATTCAAGGTCTTGAACATTCAATACAATAGTTATTGGTCCTGTAATATTGACCAACATATCTGTCTCTGCTGTACAGCCAAAAAAGTCTGTGACAGTTACACTTAATACATACTGACCATTATTTCCAGCAAATTCTGATGAAACCATTTCGTTAATAGCCCAACATTCTCCAAAAGTTCCAGTAGGAGTTCCTACCAATCCAAATTCTGGATTCCATGAAATACCAAATGGTGCTGAACCGCTGTCAAAAGTAAGGCATACTTCATAATCAGGATTATTAGGATCAAAACTGTCATCCTTGCATACATCAATACTTTCTGGAAGTGATATTTCTACTGGTGGTTTTACATCTACTTGTACATCTGCTATATCCATACACCCTAGTCCATCTTCTACAGTTACTGAGTAAGTAGTAGGTACTAATGGACAAACATTAATAGATGGAGTAGTTTCTCCTGTACTCCAAACATAAGTATATGGAACACCGGTTCCACCTACGATATCAGGTATTAGATCTATACATTCTCCATCACAAACAAAAGTAGGAGGGAATGTAGCCATCAACTCTGGATATATTGTTACTTCGATTTGATTTGTAATTCCAGGGCATGGTAGTGTTTCATCCACTGAATAAACATTATAAATTACTATTTGTACATCATTGCTAGTGTTTGTCAAATCATCATCTATAGTTCCAGTACCATCGAGAAAGACATGACTCATTTCACCATCTACATTTGGATTATCTTCTACATCTACATTAATTATACTGGTAGATCCATCTACTGTCTGAACAAAAATATCTAATACACCATCATGACAAATTTCTTGGTCAGGGCCTTCAATTTCTGGTGGAATTTCACATTCGATTTCCCATACAGGACTAAACATTGCTCTATCCAAAAGACATTCTCCTACTGGATCTTCCCAACACCCTGCTGTTCCATCTGAGAAAGTCTGGAAACTAATACTCAAATCTCTATTTTCAAAACAATCATCGAAATTATCAAATTCTTTTACCATCAATGTGAATGTCCAATCTATTTGAGATTGAACGGAGCCTATCCCCCAGCCTTCACCAGGTGAACAATCATTATCACAACCAGTATTTCCTCCATTGGACACCCAGAAATATCCACTAGGCAATGGATCATTTGGATACATAAAAGGTTGTTCACATTCAGAACACGGAGAACATAGGAGATTACACAATTGTAAATTCCCATTGTCGTCAGTATAAGTACAAAGTATAGGGTTTGGCTCTTGAAGAATTGGTGCACATTCACTGCCTTCTTCATACCATACGGCAGCCGTCCCATTTCCTACAGGTGCATTGCCTGGATAGTCAAATCCAGTTAAATCCCAGCCTGTTCCAAACACTGGAACAAAACCAATCAACCAATCCTGTCCTGTTTCAGATGCATCGTAAAAGAAACTAATATTGATAGTTATTTCTTCTCCTTGACAAAATGGTCCATCTAAGGGTTGACCTTCAATTTCTCTATCAATTACTTCCATCGTAAGAGATTCATCATCACAAGCTCCTCCTTCTAATTCTCCAAGACATATAATTGCATTAATCGTTGTGGCAACACACAGTTCGAATGATCCATCATCTAAACCGGTTGCTGGCAAACTTGTTGGATCTATAGTAATCGCTATCCAATAATTTTCTTCATCATCAAAAACTGATGTTTGGTGTAATTCTGGTGTATTGTCCCCATTACTACATGGTGGTGAACCTCCAAAATTCACAACTGATAAGTTATCACAATCAGGTCCTGAATATACTGACCAGATAGGTTCCCAATTACCATTAGGTTCTACTGTTGTAAACATTTGCGCAGCAAGATCATCTGTAGTCACCTGGAACCATACCGTAGGCATTTGAGTAAATGCACCACATCCACCATTCGCACTCGCTTCAGGACATGCATAGTCGAGGCATCCATCTACACAAAAATAATCAATGAAGAACATTGGATTAGTGACAGGTTCTATTGGTGTTTGATCTGCTAGGTCAATACAGTCATCTGCCATAGGTCCACAAGATGCTGGTACTATAGTAAGGAAGAATGTTCCACAATTTTCATCAGGATCGTCTGTTGTTACTTTAACATATAGGATATCTCCGGGCGCAAAACAGTTTCCAATTTTTATATCTGCATTATTCGAATTGCAAGAAGATTCTATAACGGTCAAAGCTCCTGTACAACCTGCTCCTGGTGCTCCAGTGTATACTTCAACTGATGCTGGCCCTTCCATATCGCCAGGCTCTAAAATAATATTATATCCATCATCAGCCTCACTCGGTGTAAACTGATACCAAACAGCTGCATCTTCTGTAGCTGCACTACAATCTTGATTGTTAAAATCAGCAGCACTGCCATCAGCATTTGTATCATTAGGACCTCTTGCACAACAAGTAGTACCATTATGAGATCCTCCACCAGTAAGATCGAATGGTGGATTTATACTCGTATCACAAGGATCATCATTGATCGGTGGAGCATTTAATTTTATATTTATTGTAAATAGAAGTTGCTCATTCGTACTTGAACTTACTAATATATAGTACTCATTGCCTGGAGTAATTAATATACCTTCAGCTAAATCCATCTCCACACATCCCGCTGATGACCCATCACCTAAGTTAGGTGTACTCACTATACCCATTGATGGCTCACTTACTTGAGAACAATCAAATTCGTAAACTCCAAGAATTGGACTTCCCAATCCTTCGATCAGGATATCCATGTCACTGACGACTGGTACTCCATCAGGAATAGTTATTTTGTACCAAACAGCTGAATTTTCGGAAAACAAGCATGCATTTACGTCATTAAGTTCAGGGCATGCATCTTTCAAATCTCCAGTAAAAGGGAAAAATTCACAAAAATCACTTACTACTAATTCCTCAGCCTGACTACACAAATCATTAGGTGGATCTACATCATCTAGAGGAGTAAAAGTAATTTCAAAATCTCCAGCATCCAATTCATCTAGAGAACCAATCTGAACATAATAAGTCCCATATTCAATAGCACAAGGAATCGGGTGGGCTCCACCATTTGTAGTAAATCCATCGCAATCAGAATACATCACATCGCCAGCAATAATATTATTACAATCATCAAGTGGACCTACAGCGATAGACACTTCTCCTAGTCCTTCTCCAACACCATCTGGCACTGCTCCATTGACAAGAATAATTTCGAAATATGAAAATCCTTCTGGAACTTCAACCTGATACCATAGTGTAGCTTCGTCAAAATCAGGACCACAACCTGAAATACTAATTTCTGGAGTACAGTTTTCAGAACTTGCTGGATTCACAACTGTAACGTTTGGTTCAAGCGTAAATGCGTCACATGGTTCGTCATTCACACATCCTGAGGAGACTGTAACACAGAGATCAAATGTACCTCCATTTTGGTCTACATCAGAATTGAATATCATTACTGTATAAATAGTATTGGCCATAATAAATCCAGGTCCTCCTAATGGTCCTGAATTATATTCTCCACCTGCTCCAGAGCCACATGCTCCAATAGAAAGTGGTGTTATACAATCCCCATTAAATAATACTGCACCGGGAGCATCTAGCTCTCCAGCTTCTCCATTTAAAATCTCAATATTGACAAATGCTTCATCCGCATCCGCATCTGTGGTAAAAGTATAAAAGACAGCATTTAACTGATCGATACCTCCGCATGCTGCGAAATTAAAATCACTACAAGCAAGATCATTACATCCAGCAGTGATAATACAATCTTCATCTGTGTCTAATGGAATTGGCGTTAATGGTTCTGCATTGATACAATCATCATTGGTATAGGTACAATTTGGCATTGCCGTGTTTAAGGTAATATCGAAAGAACCTTCATTCTCAGCTGAACTACTTACTAAAATAGTGATGACATCTCCTTCATCCAGGCAAGACAATTTGATTAAGTCTTCTCCTACGCCACCACAATAATCAGCGACACTTCCATCTGCTTGATTCAAAAATGTAGCAGGTGGACAGCCATCAAGAACCGCAACACTAAAATCAGGCATTCCTTGAGGAATTACAGTATTGATCCAGTTTGTGATGTCAATAGTTATTTCTTTTACATCAGCCTCTACTGTGTAGGTATACCAAACAGTGTTAGTCTTATCATCGTCACAAGCTGAACCTGTCAAAGGTTCGGTCGCACATTGAGTTGTTCCTGCTATTGGTCCTGTTGTAAATGTACTTGGTTCAATGCCAATCATATTTGGTGTCAATTCTATAGCATCGACACATTCATCATTTATTGGAGGTGTTATCCATTTTATACTAAAATCAATAATATTTCCCATCGTGTTATCTGTTCCAACACCAATTAAGTATGTAGAACCCGGGGTGATATCGATTTGCAATTGACCTATATCATCTAATTCATCAAATGTTCCAGTGTAACATCCTGAACCAGCAACTGGAGACATATTGTCACAATCTATAGTGAATTCAAATACTCCTATAAACGGATTGACCCCTCCACTATTGATTTGAAGATCAAGAAATTCTGCATTGGCAGGTGCGGTAGCTTGATACCAAACTACAGGAAAATCATCAAAACCACAGTTGGAAGCAAAATCAAACGATTCAGGACATGCGTCTACAGTACTTGCATCAACATTCATCCATTCACATTCTAATTGGGCATCAAAGGCAATAATATCAGGAGCATCACAAAAATCATTAGGTTGAACAATTGCAAGTGGTTCAATAGTAATAGTAAAATCACCTTCATTGTCACTACTTGTAGATATCCTTATTACATATGTCCCAGGTCCTATACATTCAAAATCTTCATTTATAACCGCAGAAGCAGTACAAATTTCATCTACCATAGTACCAGCAGTCACATCGCAAGATCCAATTGGGTCCGGTTCAAAAACTACAAAATTAAGATCTCCTGTAAATCCAGGAGCTCCAAAAATAGCATTTATTGTCACATTGAATCCTTTGTCTGTGGCAGGTACTTCATATGTGAACCAAACTGTATTTTCTTCATCTTCATCTGTACAAACGCCACTATTATATTCTCCACCGATTGGCTGAGTTGCACAATCAGTAGTACCATCTGTAGCAACATTTCCTACTAGCGTAATAGCATCTGCACATTCGTCATTCACCGGAGGTGTGATCCATTTAATTCCAAAATTTATCATTCCTCCAACAGGATCAGTTATTCCTATTGCTATAAGATATGTTGAACTTCCTGTAACTGGTATCTGTGCCTGTCCTATATCATCCAATTCCGTAAAAAGTCCTTCAAAGCAAGTTGTACCTGCTAAGAATGTTTGATTATCGCAATCTGCTGGGCTTCCTGGAAATACAGCAATGAATGGATTGGAGCCAGCATCCGTATTGATTTGTAAATCTAAAAATATAGCTGTTGGTGGTGCTGTAACTTCGTACCAAACTACTGATCCAGAGCTTAGTCCACATCCTGTTGGGTCTAAAAATAAATCTTCTGGACAAGCGCCTTCTGTGTTAGCAGTGGCAAGAATCCATTCGCATTCTGCTCCAGTATCAAGCGCTAAATCGGGTGCATCACAATTATCATTTGGCTGTACAAGTAAAAGTGGTTCGAATAATATATCGAATACACCAGCATTTCCATCTGAGGTTGATATTCTTATTATATATGTTCCTTCTCCTACACATTCAAATTGTTGGGAAAGAGTAGCTGACATCATGCAATCTTCCTCTACAAATGTACTCGCATCTACTACACATCCTGCTGCTGAAGTCTCGAAAAGAACCGCATTTATATTTCCTGAAATCGGCATTGCTCCTGTCCCTGTAATAGTCAAATTGAATCCTTTTTCTCCTGGACCTACGGTGACTTCATACCAAACTGTATTGGTCTCATCTGTATCTCCTGCATCACAAACACCACTATCGTATGATATCGCTTCTTGTGTCGCACATACAGTAGTACCCATAGTTGCTGTATTAGCTACTAATGCAACAGCGTCAATACATTCATCGTTGTCTGGGAGTAGATTAATCTTTATTTCAAAACTATATATACCTGGAGTAGGGTTACCAAAAGCGATAAGGTAAGTAGTACCTGCTACTAATGGGTCATACATGTCATGTGGTCCAGTGCCCGTTTCGCAATCTGCATTTAGTGCAGCAGTTCCTGGAGCATCACAATCTATACCTGCATCAAAAATAGTCAAGTAGGATGATGCATCTGTTATATTTTGTATCTCAAGTGTGTAATTTCCGGGAGCAGCTGGTACTGTAAATGAATACCAAACTGTAGGATCAACATCAAAATCACATCCTCCACCAAAAGTAAAGTCCTCTGGACATGCATTTGTGTTATCAGCAGTAACTGTTTCCCAAGTACAAGTCATCGCAGGTGTAATATCTAATGCATCTACACATTCATCATTGTCGTCTACTGGTTGTAATCCACCTTCATTTGCAGTAATTGTGAATTCCCCTTCTTCACCTTCAACACTGCTAAAAAGCAAAATTATAGTCTCTCCATCTTCAATACAAGGTATAGTCTGCATACCTGTGCCTAATATATTGCACCATTCTGAAGTAGAAAATGGTGCTGGATAAAACCCTGTCAAAGTCGCACAATCATCATCAAGCGCTGTGATCGAAACTTGGGTAGCTGGATTTCCATTGGTGCCATCTGCTTCAATAGTAATCTCTAAGTCTACAGTAGCTCCTGATGTATTAGTATATGTATAAAATACTTGGTGATCATCCGTAGAATTTGTAGCACCACAAGTATTTAGTTCATGGTCTGCGCACCCTGTTGTACCTGTCGCTTCTAGTAGAATATCTGGATTTGCTAGATTGCAATCATCATTTGTTGGAATGGCTATCGGAGACCAAGTAAATGTTACTGATCCTTCAGCACCGAAAGTTTGGCTTACCGCAAGTAAATATGTTCCGCCAGCTGTTAATCCTGTAAATTGTGTATCTCCAGTAAAACAATCATCCACTAAGGTAAGTGTCGGGCAGTCATTTTCAAATAAAGCTAATTGAGCTCCTGCACTTAAAGTACTAAAATCAATTCCTGTTGCTCCTGCTGGCAAAGTCAATTCATACCAAACTACTAAGTCTGAGGAAAATGTACAAGAAGATCCTAAATCGGAAATCTCAGGACATCCATCTGTATTATCACCTGCACCAGCAATATCTGTACATGATGGTCCACTTGCTAGTATGGTTGGATTCGCACAAGCATCGTTAATGGCTACTGCTGAATCATCTTCAGTAATCAAAATATTGAAATCACCTTCTTCTGTATCAGCTGAACCAACCGCAATGGTTAATACGGTTCCTGGCGCAACGCATTCAAACGTCACAGTACCTGCTAAAGCATCGCATGGATCATCTCCCGCTATTGGGGTATTCATATAAGCTGTACCAACACAATCTTCAAAAAGTCCAAAGAAAAGTCCCGTTGCTGCTGTTCCTGTAGTATTCGTATTTGTTGAAAAAATAAATCTTACATCTCTATTTCCTGTTATTCCTGCATCTACTGTGTAGGTATAGTACACTACATGATCTTCGGATTCAGCAATACAAAAATCATTTGCATCTGAAGTCGCACATGTTGTTGTTCCATCTACTCCTAGAGCTGCTGTTGCTGATATATCAATCGCTTGTGTAACACAATCATCATTTGCTGGAGGGTTTTCTGGTGTCACTGTAAGTGTGAATGTACCATCTGTACCGCCTGAACTTGTTGCTACTGCTACATAATAGGTTGTATTCGCTATGATCGTTTGATCCAATAAGGAACCTGTGCTCTGACAGCCTGCTTCTGTGGTAGCTCCTGATGGACATCCTAGTGTTCCATCTATCAATACAAAGGTAGCACCTGATATAGTCCCATTTGTAACCTCAATATTCACTGTTTGTGCAACTGCATCTGTTGTAAATGCAAACCATACTGTGGCTTCAATATTAAACACCCCACATCCATCAAAATCTAATAATTCCTGGCAAGCATTTACCGTCGTATTATTGGTTACATCTGTAAGTGTAGTTGTCATACATGATGGTGCTGCTACTGGCGTGACATCTGTACATAGTTCATTGGGTAATCCTGTAGCATTATCTACTATATCTATATTAAAATCTCCTTGTTCTATTGGTGCTGTATCGTCTCCAGCTTCAAAATATACTACCGTTCCTGGTGGAAGACATGTCCAAGAGGTCACTCCTTCATCTGGTGATCCACAACCTATTGTATTTGTTTGAGTAATAACTGGGGTTGATATTGCTGTTGGTGTTCCTGAGTCGGATACACTTAAGGTAACTGTACCTCCATTTACTACAGTGTAAGAATACCATACCAAACCGTCTGAACACGAATTGTCTCCTAAACTTGTTCCTAATGGTAAGGCTAAAGCGCCTGCACAATCTTCATTTGATGATCCTATTGCATCAGCTATGGATATGGTAAGATCTCCTTCATTGCCTGTAGCTACAGCTATTGCAATAGTATAGGTAGTTCCCATAGTAAAAAATGTACATGTGGCATTATCAGGCACTCCAACTCCTGTAACTGGTGGAATTGCAGAATATATCTCTGTCAAACTTGCATCCATGGGACATGATGGACTTGCACTTAATGCTACACTCACATCTGTCAATATAGTATTAACAGCAGGGGTCTCTATATTAATATTATAATATCCATTAATGTCCACTGTAAATGACCAATATCCTACAGTAAATGGTCCTGCAAAATTTGGTGGTGTATAGACATCCACATTGGCAGTCCATAATGGATTAATAGTCAAAAGTGTTGACACAGAGGGTGCAGGTGCTAATACTGTTGGTGCACCTTCTGCTGTCAAGCATAATTCGGATTGTCCATAGGAAAATACTGAAAATGCTATAAAGATGAAGCTAAGTATGAGTGATCTCATGCTAATTTGTTTGATTTTAGAATTAAATAGTAATGCAACTGTATCAGTCACTGTAAAGAGGAGAGCCACCTGTCTGGAACAAAGAATCCGGGGAAGGTTACTTTGTAGTATTTTCGTAAAGCTGTAAAATAGACAATAGTATTCTTAAAATATACTTTTATGTAAAATTTTATACAATTATTTAAACAGGCTTTAAAATTTTATTGGTTCTCTTTGTGGCAATTGTATCAAAATTGATAATATTTGATTTCAATTTAAATTTCCGTAATTTATTAATATTCATTTGTTTAAGTATTGTGTAAGATTCTAGTTAATAATGAATTATACTCTTTCAAACAAATATGGTCGCTCGCCGCTCGACTGGCTTTGCTAACCCTACGCTAACGCGTTCATTCCCTTATCACCTATCGGTGCTACATCTGCGATGATCGGTCATTTCTCTGCTTGATCAGAAAACGAAACAAAAGAATCAAGCCGCTAAAAAGGCTATGCTGCGAATGCAGCCCCCGCTACCCACAGTTTAGCGGCAATCCACCTTTTTTTTAATTAGTGTCTTCGACATTTGTAATTTCTGATGCGAAACTTTAGTTAATTTATTCTAGTCGCAATAACAATAAACTGGTTTTAGTCGATATTATGGTTGTTAATTTTTAACCACAAGATCTCTAAGTATCACGAAGAAGTCACTAAGCTAGATGTTAATATGACAATGCGAAACAGTATTATTATCCTTCCACTACGGACAGGATGACAATCTTCCATTCTAGTTGGGGCGACAATGCTAAACGACATTTTGATTTTAAGAAAAAAGAGGCTATCTATTTTACAAGACAGCCTCTTTACTAAACTCATTTAGATATTTAGTTTTTAGAGCTTGTTATTCTATTCTTATCATTTTACCATTTACGATTTGATCTTTGAATCTCAATTCATAGAAAAGAACTCCAGAAATTTTGATATCGTCATTTGTAATCGTAATGTTATTTTCACCAGAATCTAGAATTGAAACTTTGTTCATCAACAATTGTCCTCTTGCATCTTTCACTACCAAATTCACTTTTCCAGATGATGGAAGATAGAATTTCAATCCTGTACTATTTCTCCAAGGATTCGGATTGTTGCCTTCTATACTTAGCAATTCTACTAGATTATCAACTTTTGCTTCTCTCCATGTAATCTCAATATCTCCTTTCGCTAGTTCAGCTCCATGATAAAATTCTGCCTCTAAGCCTTTAGAACTTAAATCTATCATTTCTGATAATTGTCCATCCTTTGTTGCTTTTAAGATCAAGGTATATAACACATCATCATCATTAATATCATCTCCGTTTGCAGATGCATAACTAACATTCAATTGTCCATTTCTCTGAGATATAAATTCTTTTCTCACGTCCATCTTTCCAGGATTGACATCCACTAATTCTAATCCTCCAAGATCAAGAGCGTATTGTATTCCGTAAACAATCATTGCATCTGTTCCTTTGACTGCTACTTGATATAGATTTCCTCTTTCTACTTCAATGTCTGGCATATCTAAGACCATAGTTGCGCTACTTCTTGTTTCACTCACTACTCCAGCCGCTATATTCATATCTACATTGCCATTCACATCTCCTGTCTTCACAGCTATAAAATCAATCTGCATATCTTCAGACAAACCTGTGATATTGTAAATCTCATCTATAGGAGTTTCCCATGGATTATTTTCATTCACAAATTCAAATCCTGCATCGATGAATCTCCAACTTGTATTATTAAGGAAACTCATCTCTACTCCCAAGATCACTTTTCTCAAGGCTACTAAATCTGAAGCTGATATTTTCTCATTGTTATTGATGTCTGCAGCTATGAGCTTATATGCACTATTCAGTGGTGTAAGCCCTAAAATGTGTCTCTGAATCATCACTAAATCCAAAGTAGATACTCCATTTAGGAAATCATTATCCTTGATCGGAGTTACTTGATAATTTCCTCCTGTTGGCATATCTGCAAATTCATAGATACCATCCTCATCTGTTATTGTAATGATGCTTTCAGCACTTCTCAATTCTACTTCTGCTTCTTTCAATATTGCATCTTCTTCAGTATAGATTCTACCTTCTATAACTACTGGCTTCAATCCTCCACACAGATCAATCGTATCATTGTCTTGGACATCTAAGAAAGTGGTACAAAATGCTTGTCCTCCATTGTCGTCTGTAACCCAAAGTTCTATCGGTTGAAGACCTAATGTATCGCTACAGAAGAAAGTCATTATTGTATCGTTAACATCTGATGAAAAGCTCAATTGGATATCATATCCACATGGGTGGTAACTGCCTGCATCAAAAAATTCTGCTTCTATCATTACCATCTCAATATCTGCTGTTCCATCTCCTGTTGTATCCATTGCTGTCAACGTTGTACTCAAACCTTGGAGACAGTATGGAGTAGGCAATTTGCAACTTCGTACTTCAAAAGTTGACTCTTCAAAAACTTGATTTCCACACTTATCTTCTGAAATGAATCTTACTTCATATTCACCTATATCATAAAATCCACTCGCATCTAGTCCTGAACCAAACCTTACCAATTCATTATATAAATTTCTTACTTCAAATCTATTCAATAGATCAAATGCATCAGTACAATCATCTGTTGCTGTTGCTGTAAGGAATCCATTTATATTGATCCCACCACAACCTATTTCATAACTACAGAATAAAGTATCAGGAAATACATTTTCTATTTCTGGTCCTACCGTATTATTAACTTTGATAGTCTGCTTGAACTCAAATGGCTCTAAAACTGAACCTGGTCCATCTGCTATACACCAATCTATCACTCTAAATGTTCTTATTATCTTCAAACATGCTCCGTTTGCTGTGAAAGGGAAGGTATCATTTTCAATACCAATGGCTGTTTGTTGACATACACCGTCTGGCACTATTGGCATACCTAGTATAGATGGATCAATGGACTCTATTCCACATCCTGTTACTGTAACTTCTGACAGCGGTGGAGTGATGTCTGAATACTGCAACTGATCACCATTAGCGAAAGTAATCTGTTGTGTACAGAAATCTACTTGCTCTCCTTGTGCGTTTATTAGTCTGATCTCTCTTGTCAATACTCCTGATCCACATGAATTCAAACTGCCTAATAGTCTATCATCTACAGTATTACTTGATGGACAGTTATCATAGATCACTACTTCTCCAAAGAATGATCCTAGATTGTCTGGATCGAATGGGAAATTACATTCAACTTCCATATTTCCTGGACATGTAAATTTCGCATCTATCTTATCAGTTACTTCTACAGAAACCATACACATGTTGGTATTTCCACCCGCATCAGTGACTAAAAGACCAACCATGACAACACTGCCAACATCAGTACATCTAATATCTATATCTGGACCAAAGCCTATCAAATCATCAAACCCCGGAGAATCCATTCTGGCTATTGCTAAATCTACAGGACCACATTCGTCGAATGAACCATCATCAATTGATTCTGCATAGACTTTTGTCAATTCATCCAAACCTATTCCTACTGTAGTGAATTGATCACAAATAGCTATTGGGTCTGCATCATCTCTAACTGTCACAAAGAAACTACAGTCTCTTCTGTTGTTACAATCATCGTATACATGATAAGTCAATTCGTTGACTCCAACTGGAAGCATAATAGTAGTACCATCATAGTTCGCAATGAATCCTGATGGAGATGTTGGTGCGCTTAGATCGATTCTAATATTATCATCATTACATGCATCGCTTACTTCTGGAAGGTCTAATGAAGTATATCCTTCACAACTGAAACTTGTTGTACTTATGGTAATATTAGATGGGCAACTGACCATTGGTCCATCAAAGTCAACTACTTCTATTAACTGAACAAATTCTCGTTGATTGGTCTGACTACACCACCATTCACCGATAGTAAATGTTCTCATTATCTTGGTAACACAGCTTGTGCTTCCTAGTAAGATTTCATCTACAAATTCTGCAAATCCATTACAAATTATATTCGCTTCAAAAGGAAATAAATCTACAAATTCTCCATTTTCTAATCTTAATCTAGGTGCTCCCGTGACAGATAAAGCTGGAAAAGGATATCCTTGACTTGTAGTAGCAAACCCAGACCCACAATCCAATGCTTGATTGTTAAATAACGCGAATGGTAAGACTGGTGAAATACTATCTAAATTAGTTCTTTTAAGAAATATAGTTTGAGTGCAAGTATCTGAAGTGTTTCCATATTCATCAATAGCAGTATACATTGTTGTCAGCTTAGCCGTAAACATGCTATCACAACTCAAATATTCAGTAATTTCATCTACCTTAATCAATTCAACATCAGCACAACTCATGCTAATATCTGGTGTAATCAATGACTCATCGAATGATTGAGTACAAGACAAAGTATCATTCTCTGTACATACTATAACTGGCTTGAGTTTAAATTCAACATTTACATCTCCCCAACAGCATATTCCTCCACAGCAAATCTCATACTCGAATGTTTTTCCAATATCATCTGCTGTAAAATCTGCTGGTCTCTTAATTCCATCTTCCCCCTTTACTGTGATGGTACAACTATCTGCACAACCTACAGAAGTGACATCTATTAACATACTTGGAGTCAATGATCCAGAACATGTCATTTCATCAACAGAAAAATTAATTTCTCCATTACAAAGTAAGCCATTAGGAATAAAATCATTTACGATAATATTCCATGTGCAAGTATCTGCATTTCCTGCATCATCCACTGCTTCGAATGATATTACGTTTTCACCTATTGGGAATAATGAACCAGATGGTAGTCCTGCAATTTGGGAAATGCTAACCTCAGGGCAATTATCTGAAAATTCTGGAATTTCGAATGTTACTAAAGTATCACATTGTTCTTCCATCAGTTGGATCACACTATCCACAGGGCAATCAATGATTGGGGCTTGATTGTCTTCTACAATTACATTAAAACTGCAAGTATCAGCATTGCCACTTGCATCTATACCTGAATATGTGACTTCAGTAGTTCCTACAGGGAAATTTGAACCTGCTGGCAGTCCTGCCAGAAGTTCAGTCTGGTATGTTTCAATCTCAATAATATAACTTCCTGGTAAAAAAACAGGCTCATCATACCATCCATCAAAAAATGATCCACCAACATCTAAATTATAAACATAGTCTCCTTCAAGAAGACCTCCAGGTTGGCCAAGTCCCCATGCTTCATATGCAAAAGGTTCTCCATTCACCCATTTGAATTCTCCAAGGCTTGGTGAGTATCTAAGTCCAATCCAATATTTACCTGTACTTAAATTATCAATTAGAAAATCTTGCTCAGCTTCACTTGTGATGACAACAAGATGCCCTCCAAGTGCCGATGCTGCTGCATTTGCATCTTCCCAAAATGCAAGTTGAAAAATTGTAGCACTAAAATAACTATGTCCTCCAAATGTACCGAGGAAATTATATCCAGGAATATCTATTGGAATAATAGGATTACAATTGTCAACAACCTCAACATCGAAACAGACAACAGCTGTGCATCTATCGAGATCTGCATCCATTGTTATATCCATAGGGCAAGTAATTACTGGATCAATTGATTCTGCTACTGAAACCGTAAACTCACATGATGACGTAGTTCCATCACAATTTGGCACTGTGTATTCGATTTCATAATCACCAATACCTTGCACACTATTTAATGCTGCTCCATCAGTTTGTTCTATTTGAGTTATTTCAAATGAGAAATTGGATAATTCAACAGTCGTTGTTGCTCCCTGATTGTTTGATTTTGCTCTGAAGCAAAATACTTGACCCGCAGTCACAGCCAAATCAGCAACACTTCCTGATTCAGTACTCACGCCACTACCTACTGGAGTTCCCATTACATTAAGTATGGTTTCTGCCCCGTCAATAGTATATGCTGGCTCATCATTAATAAGTTGAGCCCCGCCACCAATTGCAGTTGCTGTCCAATCGAAATTTATATTTCCATCAAAAGGTATTGTAATACAGAAATCAGTATTTGTATTAGTCGCTGCTATCCCATTTGTAGATCCTATCACAGAAATAGTAGCAGGTGCTCCAGCTGTATTTACTGACCCATTCTGGCTGTTGGCATTTAAACTCCAATTAGTAGCATCAAATGACTCATCAAAGTCATCACATTCAATCGAGTATGTTGGCTCTACCCAAGTTACTATTGATGTACATTCGTCATTATCATTAATTGTTACATCAACTGGAAGGTTTAAAACTTCCGGAGGGCACTGGCCAAACAAATAGCCTGGTGCTAATAATACAAATAACAAAAGAAGGGTGGCTACAGGTTTGGCAAATACCAAATTCTTAAGTCTAGGTGTTATTGTTTTTCTCATTTTTAATGATTACTGATTTATAAAATTTCACTAATGGGAGTAAAGAATATTTTCTATTACTATCAGTAAACTCGGATATGTCTTTGATTGTCAATACACTCGAAGAACATGATATTGCGAAACAAGTATTAGCCATTGATACAATAATCAATAGCTTCATATTCGAAATATTAATAAGTAGGAAATAGCCAGTTATGGCAGAATGTGGTTTCTCACCTTATTATCGATTTTACTGTGCGGTTCTACACAATGAATCTTTATCCAACGGATATCATGTTCAGGTATTTTTAGGGTCAAATCGGTATCTTTTGATCCTAGAAAAATGTTTTGTACACTCTTCTGTATTGCAAATATATAAAGAGGATTTAGCAAATCATAACATATTACATATTTTTATCATATATAAATTATTTAATATGAGTAACTAATGTCACAATAAGGGATTTCTATTTAAATTTCAATTTTAAGTGCTTAATTATTTGTATGAAAATATTATTCCTCAATGTATTAATGGTTATTGGTATTAGAGAAGAGAATTTGGTTATAAAATGTCTTAGGAATGATTCAATACTGAATCACCACCTACTAAAAGTAGGTGGGTTCATTTATCCTACTGAAGTAGGCTTTTAACGTTCTAAATAATAATTCTCGTTTGATGTATTTAGGAATGATAATTAAATAAGGTATCATATTTTGGGGTGGTTATTTTTTTCTTCGACAAGGCAAAAAGCGCAGGCATAGCCGTAGCTATGGTGAGTATTTTTAACGAAGTCGGAGGAAAAAAGAGACCTTCAAAAGTGATACTTTATTTGTTTACCATTCCTTAAGCCTTTCCTGTGTTTCTATTTAGATTGGTTATATACTTTGGTTTTGGAACTTGTAATTAGATTGCCCTTTCAGGCGGAATTTCCCCACCCACCACTTACGTGTTCCTTCATTTGATAATTTCATTATCACTTTTATTGCATAAAAGATCAATCAGTCCTATTGCCAAAAAAGTGAAACAAAAACGCTAGGCGGGACTGACCGATCTCGCAGAGTGGCGACGATAGTCGACAAGAGAAGGAACGCGTAAGCGGCGGGTGGATAAATATGCATCACAATCATCCACCCACCGCTTACGCGTTCCTTCATTTGATAGCTATCGCTATCACATCTTCGACGACCATTCAGTCCCCCACAATAGCCGCCAGGGCTAGACTTCCTATACAGTGAACATGATGTTGCTAATTTGATTCTTTCAATTAATTTCAATTTATTCTAAAGCCCAATTTTTCACCCCTTATGTATCACCTAGAAGTACACAACAAATTATTAAATACATTGAAATGACATATAGTAATATTAAAAAAGGCCCAATTCATAATTGAATTGAGCCTTTTTAAAAATATTACTTTGCTTGTTTTTAAAGCTTAATTATTTTTCCATTGTGGATTAGAGATTGATCATTGCTAATACTTAGCTGATATACTCCAGAAGGAATTGATTCTAAGTCAATTTCTAAAACTCCATCTTTGGTGCTTCTTGTAAGTTCGTACACTGTAGCGCCTAGATTATTAGTAATTTTTATCGAATAAATTTCATCTGAATCGAAATCTCCATTAATCGCAACCTTTCCTGATGTAGGGTTTGGATAAGCTTTAATAGAACCATAATTCGATCTGGTTACTTGTTGTATTTCAGAATATGAAAATGAGCCGTCTATATCTAATTGCTTAATTCGATAATAATAAAGTCCACTTTTATCAACATTCAAATCCAAGTACTGATAGTTTCTCTCTTTTGTACTATTACCAACAGCTTCTACTTTATTGATAGAAATAAATTCATCTTCATTTTCAAGTCGTCTCTCTACTTCAAAGTAGTCAACATTTATTTCCAGACTCGTAGACCATGAAAGATCATTTCCTTCTTTTTCAGCTATGACTGAGAATGCTTTCCATTTCAATGGCAATACCCCAGATAGCAAACCAGCATCCACATTAATTATTTTTTCTCCTGGTTTGAATGAAATAGGATTTGTAGTATTAATTCCCATCGCATGAGTGACATCACTATCTTTATCTTCATCGTCAATTGCATCTGCAAAAGTAAATGCCAATCCTTCAGGTGCTTCGAATTTCAAATAATACTCTTCTTTCATTAAGTACTCTATTTCATATATACCATCAATATCCGTCAGGTCTTCATCTACCAATTCATTATTCATATTATAGACTTGAACATTCACTCCTTCAGCTTTTGGTTCAAAATCTTCTTGAATACCATTAGCATTTTCATCAAACCACACACGGTTTCCTACTGTAGCCATTGGGTAATATCCAGCTCCAAGATTTGTTTTTGAACCCCCAGGATTTAAAGTAAATGTTGGCGTTGTATTTGGGCCATTCGCACCATTGATATCACTATCATAATTTGATCCACCCACAAAAGGTCGAACTCTCACTAAACCCACTGGAGGCAATACTACTTCTATATAATAAGTCCCTGGTGGTACACAAAAATCCCAGATACCATCATCTGAAGGAGTATCATAATCATGATGTGTAGTCTCACTATCCCACAAAATCCAAATACCATTAATTCTTCTATACAAATTAGTCACCAAGCCGTTGATACCGTTTTCGGTAGATTGTCTTATATCATCTTCATTTATATCATAATACGTGACTCCTTTTATATCCAAACATTGGAAAAATCCAGCATCCCTTGTATTATCATTTTGGCCAGCAGTAAACGTAAATACAGATGTACTTCCAGGTCCATTTTCTCCGGTAACATCACTGTCAAATGCGTCGTTACCAACATCCGAAAGTGTTGGAGCAAGATTATCATCATCAATATTGAAAACAATATAATAGTCGCCTCCAGGAACATCTACAAATTCATAGAATCCACTTCCATCAGTTTCTGTGGCAGCAACCACATTATTAGATGCATCATAGAGGACTACCCCTACTCCTGAAATTCCAGGCTCTCCTCCATCTTGCACTCCATCACCATCAAAATCATTAAAAACGAAATCTCCGATATTCGCTCCGATCACCACTAAAATTTCTATCGCATCAATATCATCCTCTCCGACTAGATCATTAAAAGGATCATTATCAGGAGTACTGTCAAAGTCACCTGAAGGGCCTGATGAATCATTCGCTTCCATTATCTCTGCGACATTATTTCTAAATCCCGTTTCATTTGAACATTCTTCAATCAATAAGGTGATAAATACACTCGCTGTGGCTTGCGGATTTAGAGATCCAGCTATGGTGGTATTTGCAAAGCCATACATATCTACTGTCCATCCTGAGCTATTTGGCGACAAAGTCATACCACATGGTATATAATCTACTACATCAATATCTGTTGCGATAATATTTCCTTCATTAGTTATTGAAATCTCATAGGTTACTTCATTGCCAAATTCGTATGAAGCTTGTGGATTAACTACTATTTTTGATAATGCTAAATCAAATACTTCAATCAGCGCGTCATTTACATCATCTTCACCATTTGGTTCATTAAAAGAATTATCGTCAGGTGTACTGTCTTGATCATCACCAGTATTACCCGTAAAATCAAGCCCATTCTTTATTTCTGCAATATTTCTCCATGCATTACTATTAATCATGGCGCACTCAACTAATCTAAGTGTAATTGGAATTGTAATTTCTTCTCCAGGATTTAGTGTGTCAGTATAAAAATATTCTGGATTTCCAGTTCCTATATTCATAAACCAATTTGTATTTGAGCCTTCATTAAATTCAAATCCACATGGCAAATAATCTACTATAGTAATATCATGAGCAAACTGTACTCCTTCATTTTTGACTACAATTTCGAATGTGACATCTTGATTGTAAGTAGTAGGTAGTACCGCAGGTAAGTTTTTAACTAAAGATAGATCGAAGTAATCTACATTGGATACATCATGATCATCCTCTTCTAATAGTGGTATAACGGATTTACCCATTGATAAGACATTATCATCATTAGGGCTTCCAGGAAGAACTGCAAATTCCAGGGCTGAAGTTGTAAAAGGATTGCTATCTGCATCATCAAATCTATTGTTACCGACTGTATCTGTAGCTACCCATATATGGGCATAATTGTACCAATCGGAAATATCATCTCCATCTAACTCTAGTGTCAATTTTATAAAAATATCTACACTATCTTCTGTCGCTAAGAATATATCTTCCATCACGTTGAGAGTATCTGGAAAGACAGTAGGTATACCTCCGACTAGTGTAGAATAAGAATTTGTCCAGCCTAAAGGTGCATTGACCACAGGATCAAAACCATAACCTTCACGAACAAAATCTTCTACAATTATATCTTCTAATACAATATTTCCTTGGTTGTAAACTCGAATTCTGAATTCTAATTCTTGCCCTTCGCTGTATGGCCCAGGAGTCATGAGTTCTTTTTTCAATGCTAAATCATAGACTTGAAGCAATTCGACATCATGATTATCTTCATCTATTATTCCTATTCCATCTAAAGCATTGTCAGTGCTTGTTAAAGGAATTCCTCCAGGATCATTAGACAAATCTGTGTCAAAAAATCCATCAATCTCGACAGTCTGGATTCCATCGGCAGTTGTTGCAGAAGATATTTCCATATAATTTGTCCACGCAGTCTCTTGATTTATGGTACATGGTATTACAGTCAAAGTAAGCATTCCCTGAATTTCTGTAGCAGCATCTAAAGAAGGAATTGTAATGGTAGCAACATTCGTCAAAGGGTCAAAGGACCAATCGCTTGAATTTAAACTCTCGTCAAACATAGCACCACAAGGTAGGCTATCATACAAAACAATATTTGTAGCATCTACATTTCCTTGGTTCTGGACTGTGTATGTATATTCTATCGGAGTTCCGTAATTAAAACTTGACAAAGCTGTAGTTCTTTCTTTTATTAACGCCAAATCAAATACTACTGGTTCTGCCGGATCGTGGTCATCTTCATCTCCAGGATTTGATGAAAAGTTTCCAATGTTATTATCATCAGGATCTCCTTGATTTACACTTCTTTCTCCATCTGAATTTGATGCTGGCGAACTATCCGCATCTAATCCTCCAACATTAGCTAAATCCTTATCTCTTGCAGAAAATATTTCTGAATAATTTGTCCAGGCGTTCTCATCTACTGATGCTGTTCCCAAGACTAGTTTTATAGATATTTCTACTTGATCAAATGGAGCTATAGCATCAATTGTATATAGAGGATTTGAAGGATCACTCGACCAACCATCTGCCACATTTACAGCTTCAGGGTAGATATATCCTTCTGGAATAATATCCCGAACTCTCACCAATCTTGCTTCCATATTGCCTTGATTGTACACCGTGATATTAAATGTAAGGGTGTCTCCATAACTATAGCCTATTATAGGATCTAAGATTTTGGTAATGGCTAGATCAAATACTTGAATAGAGTCTCTATCATGATCATCCTCATCCGTTGCGGCAATGCCATCATTAGGATTACCCATTCCATTACCATTTATGTGATTATCTGCTGGACTTCCCAACAATCCACCCGCATCATCAGTAGGGTCTTCATTCCCATTGGAATCCATATCTTCACTTTCTCTGTCGATATTATTCACATCAGTGAAAGATACTACCTCACCAGTATTTTGCCAATCGTCAAATGAATCTCCTGGCCTTACTATTAAATTTACTGTTACAATTCGACTTTGATTTGGTGGAATTTTTTCTGTAAACGTTGTTGTAACAGCATTGACAATTGTCATATGCTCTGCCCAATCGAGATTCAATCCTCCTTGAAATTCAAAACCATCACCATAATGATCTATTATTTCGACATTCATTATTGTGTCTAGACCTTGGTTATAGATAGTAAAATTAAAAGGTATAGCAGTGCCATATTTAACTGGAGCTGAAGTAACTGTTGTTTTTGTAATTGCAACATCAAATTGTTGCTGTCCATAAATTGTATATGAAAATAGGCAAAATATTGCCATAAAAAACCCTATCAACGGACGTGCCAGGGTGAACGTAGCTTTCCTCATGAGATTATTTTGAGATCCTTAAAGTTCAAATATAGAAAAAATATTTAATATTAAAGAAATTTATAATCTATAATTAACTATTCATCAATCATTTAAGGAAAAATATCATTTTCAACTAATTCTTCCCCAAATTTTAGCTCTTGTTGCTGATTGATTTATGTATGTTTTTATGCATTGATTTGTTGGATGATCCAATTCGCTATCTCGCTCAACTATAGCCTGAGCATAATGTCTGGCAGCATTAAGAATTCCACTATCTTCGACTATACTGCTCAACTTCAAATCCATAATTCCACTTTGCATAGTGCCTTCAATATCACCTGGTCCTCTTAGTTTTAGATCTGCTTCTGCGATTTCAAATCCATTGTTTGTCCTTACCATTGTGCTGATTCGTTCTCTACTCTCTTTAGATAATTTATCTCCAGTCATTAAAATACAAAACGATTGATCTGAGCCTCTACCCACTCTACCTCTAAGCTGATGCAGTTGAGACAAACCAAATCTCTCCGTGTTTTCGATTATCATCACAGAAGCATTTGGTATATTGACACCAACTTCTATAACGGTAGTAGCAACCATAATTTGAGTAGTTCCATTTACAAATCGCTCCATTTCAAAGTCTTTGGCTTTGGACTTCATTCTTCCATGAAGAATACTCATCTGAAATTTTGGCATAGGAAAGAAGTGTAACAGTCTTTCATAGCCGTCATTTAGGTTTTTAAGATCAAGCTTAGCAGACTCTTCGATCAATGGAAATACTACATAGATCTGCCTTCCTTTATCTATCTCTGCTCTCATAAAGTTGATAACCTTGGGTCTAGCAGATTCGAATTTATGAATTGTTTGGATCAATTTACGACCAGGTGGCATCTCATCAATAGTAGAAACATCTAAGTCTCCATATACTGTCATAGCAAGGGTTCTTGGAATAGGTGTTGCAGTCATAACCAACATATGAGGAGCAACATTTTTATTCTTCTTCCACAATTTAGCTCGCTGAGCGACTCCGAATCTATGTTGTTCATCGATTATGGCAAGACCCAGGTTTTTAAATATTACGGGGTCCTCTATTAAAGCATGCGTTCCGATTAAAATATCTATAGTCCCTTCACTTAATTTTTCTAAAAGCAACTTTCTCTTTTTACCTTTTACAGAACCAGACAAAAACCCTACCTCAAGACCTAAAGGATTGGCTAATTCTGAAATGCCAGCAAAATGCTGTTGCGCTAAAATCTCAGTCGGTGCCATCATGCAAGCCTGGTAACCATTGTCTTTAGCCAATAACATACTCATTAGCCCCACTACAGTTTTTCCACTTCCTACATCACCTTGCAATAATCTATTCATATGGATTCCTGTACCCATATTTGATCTTATTTCTTTAAGCACTCGTTTTTGAGCTCCAGTAAGTTCGAATTTCAAACCTTCTGTATAAAACTTATTGAAGTACTCTCCAACCGTATCAAAAACAGGTCCTTTAAGTTTTTTCTTTCTATTTTCCTTCCCTAGAAGTAATCTAAGCTGGAGAAAAAATAATTCTTCAAATTTAAGTCTGTTAGTAGCTAAGGCTTTCTCTGCAGCATTTTTCGGAAAATGAATCCAGTGGATAGCTTGAAATTTTGAACACAGTTTCAATTGCTCCAATAGATAATCAGGAATATTTTCTTGTATATCCTCTTCCTTGAGCTTACTCAAAATAGATTTTAAGATGGCTCTCCTGCCTTTACTATCTAAGCCCCTGGAATCTAATTTTTCTGTTGAAGAATAAACCGGGTCATAGGTCGGTTGTAAATTATTAGCTGCTCGATCTTTTAGCAATTCCATTTCTGGATGTGCAATGTTCTTTTTTCCTTTGTAGATGGCCAACTTCCCATACACTACATATTCAGTATCTTCCTTAAGAGCATTGGCCAACCATTTCGCTCCTTGAAACCATATCAACTCTATAAAACCAGAACTATCCTTGAATAATCCCTGCAATCTGAAGCGATTATTTTTGCCTTTGATTTTTTCAAGGCTTACCAATTTACCTTTTAATTGGACAGTGTCTCCATCATTCCTTAAGTCCTTAATTAAATGAAATTTGGTTTTATCAATATACCTAAAAGGATATATAGTGAGGAAGTCTCTTACTCTAAATGCTTTCAATTCTTTTTTTAGTAGCTCTGCTTTTGCAGGCCCTATACCTTTGATATATTCAAGATTTGTATCTAGTATGTGAGGTTTTTTCTCCACTTTGTAAAAATAAACGCTTAGTAGACAAAAGAGAATCAATCGTTAAAATAATTGCTGAATTGCTGAATTGCTTGAATCGCTGAATAAGATTTTTTGGATGTTGACAAACTTAGAAATTTCACGGAGATTCGCGGAGAGATACATGGAGATTCACAGAGAGTAATAATTGAACCTTAAACCTTTTTACTCTAAACCTTAATTAGACATTGACCTTTAACCTATTATCCATTACATCCATTAAAAAAGCCTGCAAATAAATTTGCAGGCTTTCAATATCATCAACTTTAGAAAATTAATACTCCCAAAGATCGTGTTCAAAATTAAAGAGTTCAGCTTTTATTTGCTCAGACTCTAACAGCATGTTAATACCATCTCTTTCTGCACCAGTCAAATAATTGTCCTTTACCCTTTTGTCTAAAACATTTGTTATTTTATAAATATAGCTTGAGAAGAATCTAGCTTCAAAAAGATCAGCCCAAGTCATTGGAGCTACATCATTTTCGTCAGATATCACTCTGTGTTTTGACAAGTATTCTCTGGCCGTCGGGTAGTATATCCAAAATTTCAGTTCTGGATACTTTACGATCATTGTTTCAGGATCGACTACATCTAATACAGGAGCTATACCTATAATTCTCACTTTCAATTGAGAAGCTTCTTCATCAAAGAACCAGATCTCTTTTACTCTATATCTATTGATATCCTCGTAGTACAACTCACTTTTATTGATGCTTACTGATTCTTCATAAGTATCATAGTCAATTATGACAGATGTATCAGTCTTATAAAAAGAGTCTTCTACTTGTTCTGCAGTCATTGGAGACTTATAGTCAGGTTTTCCTGCATTATCCTTGAAAACTACGATGTCACCATTCATAGCCAAATCTCTCAGGATCTCAAAAAACGGTCTTACTGGAGCTCTAAAAGCAAGATTCATTTTCTCTCTTGTTTCTATTACTCTATAAATTGTTTTTTGCCAAGCTATATCAGCTTCTCTGATTGGCTCATATTGAAGTGTTCTATTTTCAGTAATCAATCTCTTCTGCACAATGTCATCTATATAGATGTCTTCAGAAGGGTCGCTTGATTCAGTTTTAATATCTTCATCACTATCCCCTAGCTTTTGCGCACTTAGATTAAGTGTTCCAAAAAGTACAAATAGCATTAAAACAGATTTGATATATGTATTCATAACAAATGTTTTTTATGTAATTCTCTAATAATTATTATCTAATAATAAAGTTCATACCCCCCAAATCTCTCGGTCCTATATCTCCTGGGCACTTACACTTAATATTTTCGAAGAAAAATCTATCTCCTGGTCTTGCTTTTCCTGTCAAAGCTTTAGAACCAGCATTGTATTTACCTCCATTATTTGAATTTACTTCTGCATCAGATCTTGGAGCAACTCTTACCAACCTGAATCCTAAGATTTTACACCTCGCTTCAAAATCGAAGTTTTCCAAAACTGGAAGCACACCTGGCTGTGCTTTAAATGCTCCTGGTGACATTACACCACCTCTCTTATCAGATAATTTCGGTACTGGATCTGGAATTTTCTTAATTCTAAATACTTTGCTTGCAGTCATTCCTGGAGCAGAAACATTTATTTTTGCATTCTTAGAAGGCTTAGTAGCTGTAACAGTGTAAGTACCATCAGAATTTCTTTTGATTGTACCACCATCCATACTTACTTTTACTTTATTAGATGCTACACCCGCAGCAGAAACTTCAACTGGGTTATCAACTCCTATATAGAATACATTCATCTTAGATGCAGAAATAGCCACAGACCTTTCTCCTACTTCGTATTCGAAATCACTTCTGTAATCCTTAGATTCTCCTGTAGCTGGATTAGTAACTGTGATTACAGCACTATATTTTTTGATACCAACCGTATTTGCTGTTCGAGTAAATTTAGCTACTCCATTTTCATTAGCCGTTAATCTTTGACCGCCAACAGAGATAGAAATTCCTGTTCTTGATTGCTTCCCCGCAGATGCTGACAAAAATACATCAGTTTCAAATTTTTCTCCTTTGATGATATAAGATTTTTTAGGAGCGGATACAACTGTAAATTCTTCAAGAACAACATCTGTTGTAGTTCCTACCTTTTTTGCAAGGTAGTTAAGAACAGCAGCTTCAGATGCTATAATATCATTTTTAAATTTAGAGAAGATTGGCATTGTAGCACCAAGTGGCATATGACCAAAAGTAAAATCTGCCCAATCTTTCTTCTTATTTGGAGATAATTTCCAAGCTTCTTCATCAATTGCAATAGGGATTAAAGCCTCTAGATCTACTCTATCCGTTACAGGTTTCCCAAAATCATCATGACTTGGATTTAACTCTGTACTATCAGCAAACAAAGCAAACCTTTTCTTAAACTCGAACATTTTGTCCTTAAGCTCCATCCCTTTTCCTGCATCTACCATTATTCGGGTAGTACCATCGTAATTTTTCTTTCCTTTAAGCTCTCTTTTATTGTTATCCCCAACGAATACATAATCCAAGTCATCAACTTCTCCATCTGGAGTTCCAGATTCATCAATTAATACTTTTACAATATCATCTATGTAATCAGTAGCTTCGTCAGAAAGAGCTGCTACAGCGTCCAATCTATCTACATACGTTTCAAGATATTTTTTCTTCTTTGCTCCAGTTTCGATAAGTTTAGGAAGTCTAGAATTACTTTCATCTAAAGTAGCTGTTGCAGATCTTAACCCTTCATCCACCATATCAAAGGCGTTGAATATCTCAGCAGATACGTTTAGGGCCAAAAGCGCAGTTAGTACCAAGTACATGATGTTAATCATCAGTTGCCTGGGTTCCTTTGGTATTGACATATTATTTTATTTTAGGTATATTATTTAATAAAATCTTTAAAACCAATCAATTAAGATTGCTTAACAGTGAATGCATTCAATACATTACCATAGACTCCGTTAAGAGAAGAAAGATTTTTATTAAGTGAAGCCATTTGCTCTTTGTACGCTTTTGTATCGTCAATACTATCGTTAAGAGATGACATAGCTTCTTGCATTCTTCCGTAGAAGTTGTGCATTGTTTTGAGCTGCTCAGAAGTTTCTGAAAAGTCAACTTCTTGAAGGGCTTTTAATGAACCAAGGCTTTTTGACATTCCTTGTAATTCGTCTAACATACCACCTAATTTGTTTTCAACAACATCAGCATCCAAATTTCTTGAAGCTGCAGATCCAGATGTAATTGAAGCGATATTAGAATTGTACTTATCAAGTCCCGGGTAAAGTTTATCCCAATAGTAATCTTTTTCAGGAGGTAGAATTCCAAGCATAAAGAAAAGGAATGCCTCTGTCAAAAGTCCTATTGTAATAAATAAATTACCCATAGGATGAGAAGTAATTTTCATAAGGGCACCAACCATAACGACTGCGGCACCAACACCAATAACTAGATTTTTAAAATATTTAAAACCTGAAGATTTGATAAAACTCATTTTGTTAAATTTTTAAGATTACGGATTAGTTAATAATTAAGTATAAATAGATAAAATTCCTCTTTAAGCATGCATATTTTCCCCAAAATTGGGCATGCAAAAATCGGTTGTATATATCACATCTAAAATCACTAATAAATAAAAAAATTTATTTGTGAGCTTTAATGTTAATAATATTCGGATTATTTAGAAGTCGTTAATAGATCTTCCTAAGAATGTTAAGGCACATCTAAATCCTATATAAGATTTAGCGGTGTCTTGGTATTCCCAATGTCTTGTTCCTGTCTGAAGATAGTAAGAAATATCTTTCCATGATCCTCCTCTAATTACCTTACGCTTGTATACTTCAGGATCATCTTCAGCAGCATCGTATTTATAATTAGGATTCAAATCATGTTCATGAACATAACTATTTTCATGGTAGGCGTCATCTGTCCACTCAGCTACATTTCCTGACATACAGTATAAACCATAATCATTCGGGAAATAAGCATCAGCTTTTACTGTATACAGTCCTCCATCTTCTGGATAATTTCCTCTACCAGGCTTGAAGTTTGCCAATAGACATCCTTTTGCATTTCTTACATAATATCCGCCCCATGGATAGGGAGCTAATTCATGTCCACCTCTAGCAGCATGCTCCCATTCTACTTCAGTAGGCAATCTAAATTCTTCTGAATTAGGTTCTGATTCTCCTTTGTAAGTATTCCAAAGTCTCGTTCTCCAGTAACAGAAAGCTTTTGCTTGTTTCCAATCAACACCAACTACAGGATAATCATCAAATGCTGGGTGAGTGAAATAGTTTCTTGTCATTGGTTCATTATATGAATAACCAAAGTCTCTAATCCAGCATAATGTATCTGGATAAATATTTAATTCTGCTTTTTGGATTAGCTCAGAACGAACAACTTGACCATAATCTTGGTATGAAGCTGCCTTCTTCCAATCGATCCATTCGTATTTATAGACCAATTGTGTAACATCGATTGCTCTCTCCCCATCGAAAGCCATATCACCTTGATAGAACATTTCGTCTAATGTCTCATCAGTATAGTCTAATTCGTATTCCCAATCAATTCTTTCCTCTCCAGTTAAATCATCTTCTATAACATCACCCATAATGGTGTGAGCTATTGAATCCTGAACCCAATTAACAAACTGACGGTACTCGTTATTTGTAATTTCGGTGTCGTCCATATAAAAACCTTGTATGGAAACTGATCTTGGTTTTTGAGTATAGGTACTGAAGATGTCCTGATCACTCTGTCCAATGTGCAATGTTCCTGAAGCTATATATACCATTCCGAAGGGATTGATTCCTCCCCAGCTTGGTCTATCACTTACTCCAGTCAATTGACCTGATTCTTTTACCCCACACGATGTGATTAAAACCACCATCGCAAGAACCCCAATTCTTGATAAAATATTTCTATTCATTTTGTTAAAGTATAATAAACATTAATAAATAATGTGCCCCTGTCATTTTTTAGACCCGCAAAGATAAGCCTGAAAATGAATAATCAAAAATTATATTTTGAAATTTCTTAAAACAATAAATATTTATTGAACTCAGCTTTTCTAAAACGATCATTTTCATATCTTATTTTGCAAATCACCAATTTTTCTTTAACCTCTTATATTATAATAATCCATATATAATTAAGCCTTAAAGATATCTTGGGTTGTATATGATTTTTGGAGGTTGCCCTGTGCCTATCAATTTCCTTAAATTGTAATTCAACAAGATCTCATGCGTCCCCTCATGCCCTCTACGTAAGCCTGATAGACCAATATCATAACTATAACTCAAAGTATAATGATCGCTTATTTTCATGCCAGCTATTAATACCATTGCATCAAGCGAGCGGGAACTATATCCTCGCAAACTTATACCACCAAAAATATTGCCATTAATTTTAAAAAGAGAAGAAATGTCTGATTGAATTTTATTTAAATCTGTTTTTAGTAAAATACTTTGCATTAACTCAATTTCTTCATTTACAGTAAAATTATATTGAAAATAGCTATTTATATGTGTTGTTTGGCTAAAAGAAGTCTTTTCTAAGGCAACTTTTGTGGTAGGAAGATGGCTTATTGCTATTCCAATTTGCACTTTTTTATTATAAAAAAAAGTGCCAATATCCCATTTCAAACCTATTCCTTGATCAATTCCTTCTAATAAAATAGGATCGTTATGAGAAAAACCTCCTTCATAAATGCCTTCAGGAGTGACAATAGCCCCTCCGTCAATCGATAGACGAGTAGCTCCAATCCTTCCTCCAAAAGAAATTAAGCCGTATGGAGTATCCATTATATAATTATACGAACCAGATAAACTAGTCTGAGACAATACTCCATAAGATTGCCTTTCGATCATTCCTCCTACAGCACCACTCCAAACATACATTGGCATATGGGCATTCAGATGTATATCTGACGGATTTGAAGGTAATCCTTCCCACTGATTGCGATACAATAGATTTGCACTCAATGAGAAGTCTAATCCAGCAAATGCAGGATTAAAGGAGTATTTGTTAAGCATTGATTGACTGTATTGGTTCTGCTGTTGGGCAGCCAATCCAATATCAAATAACAATATTAAAAGCAATATGTATAAAGCTCTAGTCAAAAATTATGTCACTTTAATTATGAAGTGATTTTTAATGTATAATAAACCACTTCTATATTAGAAACGAAATATAACAAAGTATCGGGTGATAAAAGACAATAATTTTCATTTTTACATCTTTACAAACCGAATACTGGCTTTTTTGTCCTTACTTCTTAATTCTAGTAAATACATTCCATTCTGCAATTGTTCGACTAAAATTCGATTCGATTCTGTCTTTGACTTTAAATTAATTGGCTGGATAAGCTATAAATCGTGTATTCGATGGCATCACTAAAACCCTTAAAAAACACTTCATCACTTGCAGGATTTGGGTATATTCTTGCAGACTGTTCATCTAATTCTTTTGTGCTTGTAGTAATCCAGCAGTCCTTTTCTTCTACAATATTGTAGATTAATTCGTCAATTCCATTTCGAATGCAAACTATTTCACCTCCAAAGTTATCTAATGCGCAATGCGGAGCATAAGATATCAATTCACCAAAACCTTCAACCCAGGTCATAGTTCCATAATAAGATGGATCAAGCAAACAATTGAGGACAATTCTCTTTCTCCAAACATTATCTTCAAATTGTACAGAGTCAACGCTTGTAACTTTGAGTGTTGATTGATAATCCTGAGCATAAACTGCTATTGTGTCATCAAGTATTAAACTCATGTCTAAAATGATAACCTCTTCAATATCGCCCTCTCTATATTTGAATAGTTTCCCGTTGCTTTCTCGATAATGACCCTTGACATATGAATTAGAACCATCCTCTTTCCCTGACTCTACTCTTGCATGGTAGTATTTTGAACCAAGCATGACACTATCTTCGGAATAGGAATACCTGTATGATTGAAATGGGCCAGAAAAGTCTGCATAAAATCCTGTCCATACTTGTTCCAAATTAATTATAGGCAAATAATTATTTCTAGATGTTTTGTCTGTTTCGTCAGTATTTATTTCATTTTCAGGAGAAGTCGGTTGGCAAATGGCAATCATCGACACTGAAACAAAAAGAAGGACATGTATCGAATTTGCAATTTTCTTTATACCTAAAGGGTAAGAAAAAAATAATCTGGATTTTAATTCGACAGCAATCTGAGTACATAATTGTAATTTTTTTTTCATGATACTTATTTTTAATCAAAAAATGATAGTCAAAAAACACTATATTTTTAAGAGACCTATTTCTAAATGAAAGTTTATGGCTTCAAAACGCTCAATTATGTTTAGTCAATAATCAATGTATAGGTTAGAAATTACGTAATAATCTATGCTGCTTTGATGAATATTAGCATTCACATAAAACTTGATATACATCATAGTGGTATAAGTAAGATGGTTAAATCTTCGCTTAGAATTAAGAATTAATTGCATTAGTTTGGTGGATTGTCGTTATCGAGTTATAAATAAGAAGTATTGGGTGCGTTTCAGATTGACGTTTTGCATTGTCATTCCGACTAAAATGGAGACATTATTGTCTTTCTGAACCTCAAATAGCGCCTTGCTGCTTTAATTTTAAGAAATGACTAGTAAATCATTAGATTAATGGAATTGTCATTCTGACCGAGCACAGCGAGTGGAAGAATTGACATTTTATCAAAGTCCAAATTTCTACCAAAGTGGATATACGCGTCAACCTAAGAAGTTAATATATTTTACTATACAATATATAAATAACTGTAAGCGTGCGATATAAATTTCGGGTAGTTGTTTTCATGTCGAAGACACAACTTTAAAAAGAGCATGGCATTGCCGCTAAACAGTGGGGGACTGACTGAACTCGAAGAGTGGCGACGATAGTCGACAAAGGAAGGAACGCGTAAGCGACGGGAAGCCAACCCATCCTGCAATGCAGGTTTCTTCATTTATGAAGCTGTCGCTTCAAACTATCTACGATAGATCATTCAGTCACATTCGCAGTATAGCCTTTTTAGCGGCTTGATTCTTTTGTTTCGTTTCCTGGTCAAGCAGAGGAATGACTGATCATCGCAGAAGTAGCACCGATAGGTGATAAGGGAATGAACGCGTTAGCGTTGGGTAAGCAAAGCCAGTGGCGAGCGACCATATATGTTTGAAAGATTAATCTTCATTTTTCACTTACATTCTATCAATGAAAGACATAAATTGCACATATGAAATAATCATATATTAATATATTAGGTTGACGCCTATACAAAGTGGAGAAACCTACCTCGTCATAATTACAGTATTAATATCTATATCCTTTAACAAATTGAAATACACCTGAAGTATTAAATCAAAATGCAGCCTTCATAGAATAGCTAGTCTTCGTTTAATATAATCTCTAGACCATCGTATGCAGGAAAGATATTATCTGGAAGTTCTTGCTCCCAGTCCTTTGTGACGCCCATTCTATGGCTGATATGTGTCAGAAAAGCCTTTTCGATCTCCATTTCCTGGATGACCTCTATCGCTTGACGTAAGGTAAAATGGCTATGATGCTTTTCCTTTTGAAGTGCGCTTATGACTACCACCTTGGAGCCTTTGATTAGGTTTCTATTTTCTTCACTTATTAATGAAGCATCAGTAATAAAAGAAAAATCACCAAATCGATACCCCAAAATAGGCAGAGGTCCGTGCATAACACCTATCGCAGTAACTTCTAATTCGTTAAGAAAAAAATTCTCACCCGCTCCTATTTCATGTAAGGTAGCTCGTGGCGAACCGGGATATGGACTTTTTGTAAAAACGTAAGAAAATCTATGTTCTATATCTTTCAAAACTCTTGGTAGTCCGTAAAATGGAATGTCTTTTTTTTGTATAAAATTAAAAGGACGAATATCATCCAAACCAGCAACATGGTCATTGTGTTCGTGAGTATACAGAACACCATTTATGTGTCTTATATTCAATTTTAGAAATTGTTGTCTTAAATCAGGCCCAGTATCTATTAATATATTAGTACCATTCGACTCGACCAACACTCCAGACCTCAATCTATCATCTCGATTATCATTGGACATACAAGCTTTGCAGTCGCACCCAATTACTGGAATACCTTGAGATGTTCCAGTTCCAAGGAGAGTGATTTTCACAACTATGCTACTTGTTTGATTTTAAATTCTTGACTTTTGAGAATTTGTTTGAAGAATATTTTACTCTTTTCAGAAAGCGAATCCTCCATCACAATTATCAATGACAATATATCCAATAAGCAGTTAATACGACCTTCTGTATCAAAAAACTTATTCACAATCACAATTTTATTGCTTTCAACAATACAATAACCACTTTGAAAGTTTCCTTTTTCGTAACGAATAGTATAATCTTGTTCTTCGAAAATTTGTTCTATTTTGTGTAATGTTGTTTTTGTAAAATTCAGCACTGCCATTTAGAATTATATTGCTAGTTCAACCACAAATATAAGATATTCATATATATGGAAGATTTTAATATTAATGTATTTATTAAAAAAATATTATTTATCTTAATTGTTGTATTTGCTTTTCAACCCTATAAAGCAGAGGCTCAACGTTTTAAAGCCAGTGCTATCCTCGGATTAAATTTTGCTCAAATAGATGGTGATGAACTTGCTGGATTTTCAAAACTTGGATTGACTGGAGGTTTCAGGCTTGCCTATCCACTCAAAGATAATGTAGATTTGAATTTCGAAATGCTCTATAGTCAGCGGGGAAGTACCGCGGGCTTTGGTTTTGGAGGTAGTGGCAATTTCATTGATTTGAAATACGTAGAACTTCCAATCTATGTTAACATCAAAGATTGGTTTATTGAAGATGAAGATTATCATAAAGTGAAGGTACACGCTGGACTATCGTATGCATTTCTCTTCGATGTCAATTCGACCAATGGCTTACTTAGTAATGATATTGATAATTACAAGAAGCATAATATAGGGTATCTTCTGGGTCTGGACTATTCTTTCAATTCAAAATTTGGCATGACCATAAGGTATACTAGAGCCTTTAATTCATTGTATGTTGTCAAAGCAATAAGCTATTATTTGACAGTGCGGACGGAGTATTCTTTTTGAGGCAAACAGTAAGCCCATTATTCTAATTGATTCTACTTTGAGAGATTAGAAATTTTCAGGTTACACATTTCTACTATTGAAGAGATTGTAAAAAAAAGGAACTGGTATAAGGTTACGAGGTTTAGGGTACAAGGCTAGATGTTGACAAAACAAATTAAATGTCTACATCTAGCCTTGCAAACCATAAACCTCATGCCCATGTTCAATATCTTCAATTTTTGAAATGTCTCAAAGTAGAATTAATTATTCTAAGCAGAGCTTAAAAGAATATTCCTGCCAATTATATTACTTTGCAGTTGGAAAAATATACAAATGAAAAACATCATACTTCTAGGCATAATATCTTGCTTGCTTCTCTCTTGTAATTCAGAAAAAAAAGCGCCCACCGTTGCTACTGACAAAAAGGAAGTAAGCAATCAAAAAGATTTTAATGTCCCAGCACTTCCGAAAGAGGTCTTGCAAAAGCTCTATAATGAAGCTACTTATATAGATTATATCTTTTACAACCTACCTTTTTCGATAAGTCAGGATGACAAGCCAAGTATCAATTCTAATTTGAATTTAATCTCTCAAGAAAAACTAGGTCCTATAGCAATGGGTTGCAAACCTATCGGTCGAGAGTTTTTTCATATTGGTGGTGAGATTGTATTTGAAGCTGAAGTGTACTTTCAAGGTGGATGTTATGGATATGTTTTCCTCGATAAGGAGAAGCCAATCTATGCCAACAAAATATCAGAATCTGGGATGAAATTTTACACAAATATTATATCTCAAGCTCAGCAGATTAAAAACAATGCTTTAAATGGCCAGTAGAGTTGGTATTATTGATCTTGGCTCGAATACTTTTCATCTATTGATTGTAGACTTTCTTGACAACAAATCCTTTAAGGAGGTCAAGAAAGCAAGAAGTTTTGTAGGATTGGCAGAGGATGGAATCGAAAATCTGAGTCAGAAAGCGATGGACAAAGGATTGGAAGCTTTAGCAAGTTTCAAATCCATCCTTGAAAGTCATAATGTCTCACATATTAAGGTGACGGGTACCGCTGCATTAAGGTCGGCAAAAAATAAGGACACCTTCATAAGGGCTGTGAAAGAAAATCTTGGTTTTGATATAGAAGTTATTAATGGAGACAGGGAGGCAGATTTGATTTTCAAAGGGGTATCGCTTCTACATCCGATAAATGACAACCATGTCATAATGGATATTGGTGGAGGAAGTGTAGAGTTTATTGTGGTAAACAAAGGGGCAAACATCTGGTCAAGGTCATATAATATTGGTGTAGGTGTCCTTCATAACAAGTTTCATAAAACTGAACCTATCGCTAAAAGTGAAGTCACAGATTTAGTAGCATTCTTACAATCTGAGTTGAAAGAATTTAAAGAAATAATCAATAATGTAAATATTGATTCATTGATTGGCGCTTCAGGCTCGTTTGAGGTGGTAGAGAGCATGAATGGGAACTTGATCTCAACCGAAAAAATATCAGAAGTATCTCTGGAAGATTATTGGCGTGTAAGTTCAAGAGTTATTGATGCTTCATATGAAGAAAGAGGTGAAATGAAAGGTCTGCCTTCTTCGAGGGTTAAATTGATCGTAGTTGCTATGATTTTAATAGATGTCGTCATTCAAATGATAAACCCTAAGAAGATTTTAATATCTCCGTTTGCACTCAAAGAAGGATTGTTGAGTGAACTGTATTCTTAGTGGAAAGATTGGAAAGATTGGAGAGATTGGTGAGATTGGTGAGATTGGAGAGATTGGGGAGATTGGAGAAATTGGAGAAATTGGAGAAATTGGAAAGATTGGAGAGATTGGAGAGATTGGTGAGATTGGAGAGATTGGAGAGATTGGAGAGATTGGTGAGATTGGTGAAAAAAGTTAATCTTTTCAATCTCTCCAATTAACAATCTCTTCAATTATACTGTTATAACCCCAAACACAGATTTAATGAAAGTTTTGATGGTATGTCTTGGGAATATATGTCGTTCTCCTTTAGCGGAAGGTATATTGACGCATTTAGTTGACGAAAATAATATGGATTGGAATGTTGATTCTGCTGGCACAAGTTCGTGGCACATAGGAGAACCTCCTCATAAGGGATCAATAGAGGTCGCTAAAGACAATGGAATTGACATATCACATCAAAAAGCAAGGCAATTTTCAATCAATGATTTCGAAAAATTCGATTTGATTCTTGCAATGGATTCTGAGAATCTTAGTAATATTATGTCGATGACAACAAATGAAAGCCATAAGAACAAGGTGAAATTGATCCTTAATTATTCGAATCCAGGAATGAATATGGCTGTTCCTGATCCATATTACACAGGAGGATTCGGCAATGTTTTCACACTTTTGGAAAATGCATGTGAACAATTGTTAAATAATCATAAAGTATAGCAGCAGAATATTATTTCTAGATAATAAAATTGATATTTAGAGAAGTTTTATGGTTTTGATTTTGAAGTGATTTAAAATAATTAAAAAATATATCTCGTTTCCTTATTATGCAGTGGATATTAATAACATTTACATTTCTCTTTGTTGGTCCAATAGAAACGACGATTAACCATCATGCAGATGAAACTGCGGATATCGAAACTAATTATCTGAACAATGAGTACAAAGCCAGCATTCTTAAAAAGGTAAATTTGGTTAGGTCAACTGGTTGTTTTTGTGGAAGAAGATATATGCCATCTACTACTCCTCTCAAATGGAATGATACCTTGTACAAATCTGCCTTAGGCCACGCGAAAGAAATGACTAGGTACAACTTCTTTGCCCATTTTTCTATTAATGGCGATGATATTGGTGAACGCCTCGAAAACTATGGATATGACTGGCAGGTAGCTGGAGAGAATCTAGGCGAAGGCCAAAAATCATTTGAAGAAGTACTCAATGACTGGCTTGATAGTAGAAGTCATTGTAAAATGCTAATGAATCCTAAAGTAGATGAAATGGCAGTTGCTGCTCACGGAAGATTTTGGGTTCAGCATTTTGGTAAACAAATGCCTCCAAATACAAAAAAGACAGGGAGAAAGTATACGCATTAATTAGATCATAATTATATTTCTACTTTGTCTTCAAGAGAATTAGTTTTTACTAAAATCTAACTAGATTTCTCCACTTCGGTCCTTTAGGATGACAATACACTAATGAGCATCTATCCTATTTTATCAGAGAGATGTAATTTCACAATAGCCCCAGATGATAATAACACCCTTTCAGGGCTATTATAAGAGTATACTTCTACGATGGGTGCTACCCATCGTTATAGTAGTAACATCCTGTTGGGATTAATAGAAAACAAAAAGAGTGAAATGAATAAGTTAGGTTAACGCCTATGCGTAGTGGAGAAATCTACCTTCATATGGGTGAGAATGATTTTTCTAATATGAGTATTTGAAATGCGGAGTGGATAGATAATAATCATGAATAGGCAAGAGGTCAGAGATCTTTGCCTCGCTTCCGTGCTGTGAACGAGAGGAAGATCTTTGACCTCTCATCGGATAATTTTACATTTTGTGATTTACATCTAGCCGCCAGGTTCTGGCCAGCTTAAATCTAATATCTTTAGTCGGATTTTCTTCCCAATTTTATACTTCTTAAATCTGAATAACTTTTTGATCAACCATCCAGATATGATGGCTGTACCTCCAATAACGGCAGTATCAACACCAAAATCAAATGAATCGGTTGTAAAATGCGCTATCCCACCGAAACCAAACCAGGCAACTCCAAAAGTTTGCAGCATGTAACCTAACACAGTCGCCCACCCTCTAGTTCTTCTAATTTGTATAATATCATCTAACTTTAGCATACCACCATCGAAGAGAATGAGTTTCTCTTCATCCATTATTCTTTCGATCTTGATCTTTAGCCAATCATCTGGGAAAGCTTTCGATTTATACATCAACTCTTGCCCTTCATAATATTTGATAGGCTTGTCCTCGGTCATTACCTCAAGGTATAATACGACTTGAGCGTCCACGACTTGTGGACTAACCCACATTGATAATATAAAAACAATACTTAAAATCAGTCTTCCCGATCCTGATAAAGAACTCATTATTTATCATTTTTTGGTCTAGTGAGTATTTAAATTCATTCCCGCTAGATAATTTTCAAGTATTAAATAAACGAATATTCATCGTACAATGTCCTCTTCTAGAAAATACATTACATCTGTCCAATACAATCAGTATAAATAATTGTTTTATTGATATCTGTTTATCAGTTCTTATAACCTGTTAATAATTTACACCTACCATATCACAGTCAAATCCCCATGATACACCTCAACAGCATTGTCAGCAAGCAGCACTTCTATGATATAAACATATACTCCCTGCTCTACATTTTGACCTTTATACTCTCCATTCCATCCTGAGCCTGGGATATTGAAATCCGCATTTTTCACTGAATACACATTATTCCCCCATCTATCAAAAACTTTAAGTTTCAATATCCTTACAACTTCACTATTCGCATAAATAGTAAATACATCATTCCCTGTATTGCTGCCTAAGTTTATTACATTAGGAATATAAACTTCGGGCCTATCTTTTCTGATCAACCTTACTTGTGCTGTATCAAGGCATCCATATATATCGATCACTGTGATTACATAAATACTATCTGTCGGATTACTTATTTGAGTTGTCAAACAAGTCGAGCAACTCATATTTTCATCTGGTGACCAATTAATAGATTCTATTTCGGCTGTATTTATATTCACCGTAGCTGATAACTGTACACTTTCTCCTTCAGTATATGTGATCTCCGGAATAGTAATGATCTCAACATCATTTTCAAATAACTCAATTTTTATGGTATCTGTATTCTCACAGCCATTGTCATTATCGATGAGTGTGTAGAAATATTCTCCTGGTACAGTTACTGCCAATGTATCCTGATTCTCTAATATTATATTTTGATTAGCATCTTGCCAAAAGGAAGTTAAGTTCTGTCCTGAATGGATAGTAGAAGCTTGAATTACAATCTCACTATTATCACAATCCAACATTTCTGGAGCTTCTAGATTAATATTAGGATATTCGACCAAACTTGAAATAATAAGGTCTGCGACACCAGAACAGCCAGTTATAGTATCAATGGCCAATAAACCATATGTTCCAGTTTCTGAAATTTCTAGTTCAATCGTATTTTCAACCATTTCACCATTGAAACTCCATGTATAATTTACATTTTCCTCCTGATCCGTGGATAATGTAATTGATTTGATGACACAATCAATGATACTGTCCGGCTCTGCATATATCACTGCAATTGGCACGTTTATCATTTCATCAACGATAACTGGTTCTAAACCAGATTTACAATTGTTAGTTTTTGATTCTACTTGCAAGAAATATACGCCTGCTACATCAGTCTCAAATACCTGATCTACTGAAACTAGATTACCATCTTCATCAAACCAATAAAAGAAAAAATCATCTGTATTACCAGATTGGCTACCATCCAATATGCTGGTTAGCTTTAAACAAGTAATCGCTCCATCATTTGTCACCAAGGCAATCGGTAAGTCAATATCTGCAACTATCTCTACTTCATCTTCTGCTACACAGCCATCATCAAATAAGACAGTGAAAGTATAGAACCCTACACTTACGGCAGTGGCTTCTAATTCTTCACTTACTAAATTGCCAGCAGGACCAAACCAAGAATATTGACCTTCTTCTGATGATGTTCCGATCAAATTAATTTCACTTGTCTCACAAGAAATAACTCCTCCAACTCCTGCATCTACTGTTTGGATACAATCACTACAAGGAGCTGGTGGCACTAATTCTAATTGAATTGAGCAAAGAATCTGATCATTATCGATTATCTCCAAAATTACATTCCCATCTGAAATATTAAATGGTCCAATATTGATGACTTGATTATAGCTTCCGTTAATAGTTAAAGCTGGAATTTGGAATCCTCCTGCATCAGGATGAGACACCAATAAATCTACATAATAGAGATCATCATCAGATGTATTATTTGTTCCATTATTATTACATGAAACATTGTCAAAACTAGCTGATAATTCACAAGGTGTACTGCAAAAACTCAAAACTGGTGTGGTGACGGATGCATCACAATTGATATCATCACTATCATTCACATCGATTTGATGCGTACTATTATCGGCTGGAATCTCAATTGTCACATTCTGACTATATAGATATGTACCATCCAATAAGCCATCAACTCTCAAATCAAAATTTGGAGACATCACTCCGTTGGCTGGGTTTACAAATACGGTAATCTCCCAATAATCATCAGAAGGGTCTATAGGTGTACCATTGTCAAAGCACTGAGACTCCATAATCATTGGCTCGATTGTGCAGAGATCTGAGCAAGGGTCTAATGCACCCACAACTTGATTAAATATACATTGAATATCATTCAGATCGGTCAGTACTAAAATAAGGTTAGACCCATCTGCAGGAAAAGTAAGTGATACAAGGTCACCATAATTAAAATTACCCTCAGACGATCCAGAAGCAGTCAAACTGAATCCACTTGATCCATTGATTGATTCTGCAATAAAACTGACTTCATAGTAATCATCACTAGGATCATCAAGTGTACCATTGTCAAAACATGGACTTGTCAAATTATTGACGCTTATCTCGCAATCTGTCGAACATGATGTGAGTATCGTTGTAAATAAGGATGCTGAGCATGTAGGGTCATCTCCGTCAAAAATACTAATCGTATGAGACATATTATCTGCAGGAACATTTAAAACATAACTGTCACCATAACTCGCATTTCCTTGTAAAACATTGTCAACTAGAATATCAAAATTGCTAGAAGGCATCCCATTTAAAACTATACCCTGAATAGTAATTTCATAGTAATCATCATTGACATCTGTTGGCGTATTGTTATTAAAACATTCAATATTTACAATATTAACGTCTATCAGACAACCATCTGAACAAGGCCCTAGTATCTCTGTAACTTCCTCAAGGTCACATTGCAAATCCTGACTATCTTGAATCCTCACAGTTATAGTTTGACCTTCTGCTGGGACAGTAAAAGTTTCTGCTGTGCCATATGTAAATATTCCTTCAAGAACACCATCGAAATACAAGTTGTACATACTATTTGTAGCTCCATTGATTGCTGAAGCATTGACAACCATTTCTATATAATCGTCACTAGGATCAGTTGGTGTACCATTATCAAAGCATGTATACGTAATATCCTCTAAGATGATTTCACAATCTGTGGAACAGGAGATCAAAATCTCTGTCTCAATCTCAAATGTACATGTCGGGTCATTGGTATCTACAATGAGGAAGGTGTGAGTGGCATTATCTGCCGCTAAGGTCACATTTATCAGCTCATCAAATGCATATGTATTGTCTAAAACACCATCAACATACAATTCGAAATTCGAATTATCATCCCCATTTATCAATAATCCTATAAGATCAAACTCATAGAAATCATCATCAATATTGGTAGCAGTACCATTGTCAAAACATTCTACATTTTCTATAGTCAACTCAGTTAAACATGCTCCTGAGCATGATATCAATTCAATTGTTTCAACTACCAACTCACACGCTAATTCTTCACTGTCTTGGAATGTCAACGTATGAATAATATTATCAGCTGGAATAGTTATTACATTATCTGCGTCATATGGATAATCATCTATATAAGTTCCGTCAAGGTATAAATTGAATAATTGATTGGCAGCTCCATTTACTGCCGATATATTGACAGTGATTTCATAATAATCATCATTTGAATTTTCAGGTGTTCCATTGTCAAAACATTCATCGACCAAAGAATTTAATATCACTTCACAATCTGTAGAACAATTGGACAAGACTTCTGTAGAAAAGGCATCTTCACAACCCGTATTAGTGCCATCATTAATGCTAACCATATGAGAAAGCCCATCTGCAGGAATATCAAAAATCACATCTTCGCCATAATTAAAAGTACCTTGACTTATACCATCGACAAATAATTCAAATTGAGTAAGATTACTACCGTTAATTATATTTCCAATAATGGTAAAAGTATAAAAGTCATCATCCTGATTGGTTGCTGTACCATTATTGGAGCAATCTATAGAGACCTGTTCTAGCTCAATTTGACATCCTCCACTACATGGCGACAATGGGCCTATATCTTCAGAAGACTGACATTGGACATCCTCATTATCCTGGCAAGTAATACTTAGATTATTACCGTTAGCAGCGACCTGAAACGTTTCATTATCCCCATAATTGAAATTGTACAACAGCACAGCATCCAGAAATACATTATAGGTATTATTCTGGGAGCCATTCAAGGCAGAAGCGTTGATCGTAATTATATAAAAATCATCAGAAGGGTCTGTACTTGTACCATTGTCAAAACACTCAAAATCCAATACATCAATACTTACTTCACAATTGGTAGAACATGGATTGAGCGGTCCGAAGGTTTGTTCCTCACTACACAAGAATTCAACATCTTCAATAGTAATGTTGATATTATTTCCTTGGTCTGCAGGTATGGTAAATGTTTCATTGCTACCATAATTATAAGTGTATTGTGTAGACCCATCGAATATGACATTATAAGTGCCGTTGTTACTCTGATTATTTTCAATTAATAATGTTATGGTATAAAAGTCATCCGAAGGATCAGTATTGGTTCCATTGTCATTACATTCAGAAGTAAAAACTGTAAACAATATTTCTACCCCCTCTGGAACAATTACATCATATGTACTTACACAGTCATTTTCGTCTTTTACATACACTACATATGCTCCTGATGATAGACCTGTATATTCAGTACCTTGGTCATAAGTAATCCCATCCAAACTGGTCATCATGATCCCGTCAATGTCTGTTGCTGTAATTTCAATTGTTCCATCTGCAAGTCCAATACATGAAGGACCTGTAGCTTCTACATTTGCTTCTGGAAGATCGTTCAACACCAATTCCAATTCCCCAACATTGTAACAATCAGCAGAGTTTTGAACCCTAACAAACACAATGGTAGAACCCAAACTTAAATTCATGCCATCTGATAGTTGATCAGTTTCTGTTTCAGCATTTGCAAGGGTTTCAAAATAAGTAAATGTATTTGCCGGATTACTATTTACATACGAATTGAATGATTGTAAGGATACCATTTCCTGTCCATCATTATCAATGTCACATATATTAACGATAGTGTCAGCAACTATGGGCAAATTATTGATTTCTACATCTATTTTCAGTTTGACATTGGACGAACAATCCGTGGCAGGATCATATGTTTCGACATAATAGCTATAAATACCTGCTGTCGAATCCTGAATGGTAAATTGAGTTGAACCACTCAAAAATGGTGTATTTGAGCTTTGTGTATAATACCAATTGGCTGTCATACCAGAAGGCACTGTAACAGTGAGTACATAGGGTTGCTCGTCAATACAAATGCTTACATTATCTCCCATCGGAGGATCAATGTCTGGACAATCACAATTTGGAATATCTATAAATTCTGTAGCAGAACATCCACTAATAGTTTCAAAAGCACTTATAAACACACCAGTTGTAATCGGAATATTCGTCACCACATAATTGTTACCTCCAAGGCTCATAAGGTCACCTTCTGTAGCCTGGATATCAAACCCATTTGAATTAATATAGACTTCATAAAAGTCATTATTTCCGATACAAGTGACTCCTGTAATTTCAAAAAAGACATCATCAATGACATCAACATTCAAAATCAGCGTGTCATTATCACAAACAGTGGTGCTATAGACTACATAATATAAATTATAATTTCCAGGTGGCACATTATTGAAGGTAGCACCATTAGGGTTTGAAATATTGGCTCCAATCCCATCAATATCCAACCACGACCCACCTTGATCAGCAAACGGAGGTATGAAACTAAAGAGATTTATAGGAATACCATCACTACAGACGGTAGTGGACTGGTCTTCTCCAGCATAAGGTGGTTCTTCAATAAAGATATTGACCAACTCAAAGTCCTCACAACCATATTCATTTACTACATTAATGGCATAAATAAAATCTGAAGTAGGATTGACAATAGAACTGATTTCATTGCCAGCATTTGGCGGAATTCCATCATGGTATGTTATAGTAATACTTGTACCATTCGTTTCATTAACAATCACATCGCCTAAATCATAGCTTTCGCCCAGACATAAAAATACAACTGAAGGATTGACGGTAATCTCTGGCGTAATGCTTAAAGTCACTACTTGAGTATGAACCAATAGGTCCCCTGAGCATGGTAAGATTAATTCCCATGTATTGGTAATCACATTATCGACCTGTACACTTGTAGGAATTACAACACCTGATATCTCACATTCGCCAATGAAACCATTCGTATAGCCCAAATTTTCAGCTCCTGTATATGTTTCATCACAGCCGATACTAAGATCAGATGGAGCTAATGGATAAATAGGATCATTGGCAGGATCTACTGTCAAATTTTGAGAATGTGTAATGGGTCTACCACAAGCATCTACAAAACTCCAAGTATAAATCAGAGTCCCTCCACAGGCATCAAAACTTCCACTAACTACCGCATTACTCGTCCCTGATATTAGACATATTCCAGCTTCTCCATTGGTGTAAGCTAAATTTGTGGATATGGTATTTACATTATCGCAATCCACAGTGACATCACTAGGCTGATTGATATATTCAGCAGGAGGTGCTGGAGCTACATTTACATTTCTTTGGGTAGTAATAATCTGTCCACATTCGTCAATGAACTCCCAGGCATCTACTAATGTGCCTCCACAGTAATCAACAATCCCAGATCTCATACCTGGTACTTCACCAGATATTTCACAGTCACCTGTTTCACCATTTGAATAGGATAAATTTTCAGGAGCATCCCCGTTCTCACTACAATCAATATCAATATCCACAGGAATATTATCAAATGCTGCCATTGGAGCGGGATTGACATTTACAGTTTGGATAAATGACGTAAGTCGTCCACAAGCATCTGTATACTCCCAAAGAAATTCGAAAGATCCCCCGCAAAGATCAGCATCTCCTACTTTTATAGGAGTTATTGTTTCTTCAATTAAACAGTCGCCTGTTTCATTATTAGTTACGACCAAGTCAGGCCCGTTGTCTGTATTTTCGCTGCATTCAATAGTAATACTGGAAGGAGGTAAGTCCTCTAATTGAGCTTGAGGTGCTGGATCTACAGTTATAGTTTGAGTGTGGTTTATTTCATTATCACAATCGTCTGTAAACGTCCACATATAAGTTATTGTACCTCCACATTCTGTAACATTGTATTCCTCTATTGGTGATACCATACCTGCAGTTTCGCATGCATCTGTTCCTCCATTAGAATAACTCAAATCAGCTCCTTCTCCTTCATTTGGTTTTGCATCGCAAGCCACAGTTTCATCAGCGGGTGGGTCAATAAAAACAGGTGGCGCTATTGGTTCTATAGTTACAGTTTGAGAATGAGTGAGAATCCTATCACAATCATCTGTATATTCCCAAGTATAAGTAACCGAATTTCCACAAATATCAAGGTCTCCATCTCCTACTGGATCTACCGAACCATCTATCAAACAATTACCCGTTCCGCCATTTGTAAACATAAGAACTGCAGGAATGAAGGTTTGTAATTCATCGCAATTGAAAGTAATATCTCCAGGCGGATCCACAAAAGTAGCTTCTGGTATTGGCTCGACTATTACAGTTTGAGTATGCGTTATAGTTCTATCACAGTCATCCAAAAATTCCCACGTATAGGTCACAGAATTTCCACATATATCTAAAACTCCATCTCCAACTGGATCTATTGTTCCTTCTATCAGACAATTGCCTGTTCCACTATTTGTATAGTTTAATATTATTGGTGTGAAGGTTTGTAGCTCATCACAGTCGATTGTCACATTTGCTGGAGGATCTACAAAGGTAGCCTCAGGTATTGGTTCTACTGTTACAGTTTGAGTATGAGTTATCGTTCTGTCGCAGTCATCCTCAAATTCCCAAGTGTAGGTTACTGAATTGCCACATATATCTAAGGTGCCATCGCCAACTGGGTCTACTGTACCTTCAATTAAACAATTGCCTGTTCCACCATTTGTATAATTCAACATTGTAGGACTGAAGGTCTGTAGTTCATCGCAATTGATTGTTATATTCCCAGGAGGATTGACAAAAGCTGCTTCTGGAATTGGTTCTACTGTTACTGTTTGACTATGGGTAATAAGTCGGTTACATTGATCTGTAAATTCCCATGTGTAGATTACTGAATTGCCACAGGTATCCAAGTCACCATCCCCTACAGGATCGACAGTTCCTGCAATTAGGCAGTTTCCAAATCCTCCATTGGTATAATTTAATATTTCTGGGACAAAGGTCTGTAGTTCATCACAATTGATAGTGAGGTTTCCAGGTGGATTGACAAAAGAAGCTTCTGGGATCGGTTCTACTGTTACTGTTTGACTATGGGTAATAAGTCGGTCACATTGATCTGTAAATTCCCAGGTATAAGTAACTGAATTGCCACAAGTATCCAAGTCACCATCCCCTACAGGATCAATAGCACCTGCAATTAGGCAGTTTCCAAATCCTCCATTGGTATAATTTAATATTTCTGGGACAAAGGTCTGTAGTTCATCACAATTGATGGTGAGGTTTCCTGGTGGATTGACAAAAGAAGCTTCTGGGATCGGTTCTACTGTTACTGTTTGACTATGGGTAATAAATCGGTTACATTGATCTGTAAATTCCCAGGTATAAGTAACTGAATTGCCACATGTATCCAAGACGCCATCACCTACTGGATCAACAGTTCCTGTAATTAAGCAATTTCCAAATCCTCCATTAGTGTAAGTCAATATTTCTGGGACAAAGGTCTGTAACTCATCACAATTAATCGAAACATTTCCAGGTGGATTGACAAAGGAAGCTTCTGGGATCGGTTCTACTGTTACTGTTTGACTATGGGTAATAAATCGGTTACATTGATCTGTAAATTCCCAGGTATAAGTAACTGAATTGCCACATGTATCCAAGACGCCATCACCTACTGGATCAACAGTTCCTGTAATTAAGCAATTTCCAAATCCTCCATTAGTGTAAGTCAATATTTCTGGGACAAAGGTCTGTAACTCATCACAATTAATCGAAACATTTCCGGGTGGATTGACAAAGGAAGCTTCTGGAATTGGTTCTACTGTTACTGTTTGACTATGGGTAATAAATCGGTTACATTGATCTGTAAATTCCCATGTGTAAGTGACAGAATTACCACAGGTGTCCAAGACGCCATCACCTACAGGATCAACAGTTCCTGTAATTAAGCAATTTCCAAATCCTCCATTAGTGTAAGTCAATATTGCAGGAACAAAAGTCTGTAGTTCATCACAATTAATCGAAACATTTCCTGGCGGATTGACAAAAGAGGCTTCTGGTATTGGTTCTACTGTTACTGTTTGACTATGAGTAATAAGTCGGTCACATTGATCTGTAAATTCCCAAGTGTAAGTGACAGAATTACCACAGGTGTCCAGTGTACCGTCACTTGTTGGATCGACTGTCCCTTCAATCAAACAATTTCCTACTCCCCCATTGGTGTAAGTCAATATTGCAGGCACGAAAGTCTGTAGTTCATCACAATTAATCGAAACATTTCCTGGCGGATTGACAAAAGAGGCTTCTGGAATCGGTTCTACTGTTACTGTTTGACTATGGGTAATAGATCGGTCACATTGATCCATAAAATCCCAAGTGTAGGTTACTGAATTGCCACAGGTGTCTAATGTACCATTACTGGTGGAATTGATCATTCCTTCAATAAGACAAACTCCTGTTCCTCCATTCGTGTAAGTCAAAACTTCAGGAGCAAATGTTTGTAACTCATCACAATTAATAGTTAAGTCACCTGGTGGATTGACAAAACTAGCAACTAGTGCAGGTTCTACTGTTACTACTTGCGTGTGTGTGATAGTCCTACCACATATATCTGTAAATTCCCAATCAAAGGTGATTGAATTTCCGCATGGCTCATGGACATCACTGGTCACAGCATCCTCGGTTCCACTTATTTCACATGCTCCAAGCTGCTTATTAGAATAACTCAAAGTTACAGGAGTAAAAGTCAACCACTCTAAACAAGTAATAGTAGTATCTCCGGGTGGATCAACAAATTCGTTGGCTGCTCCAACTTCTTCAACGGTTACTACTTGAGAATAGGTGATCATTCTATTGCAGACATCAGTATATTCCCATGTATAGGTTACAGAACTTCCACAAACATCAAATGTCCCAATTGAAGTTGGTGAAACTGTACCACTAATTTCACATGTGCCTGTTGCCGAATTGGTATAATCCAAGTCCAATGGAACAAAAATCTGAGCAGTATCACAATTAATAAGGCTATCTGCTGGTAGTGTGGTAAAAACAGGTGGTGGTACTGGATCAAGTGTGATTGTTTGTGTGTATTCAACATTAAGAGCACAACTGTCGGTAAAACTCCAAGTTCTTTCGACCGTACCTCCATCACAAAATGTAAAATTTTCAACTACTACAGGTAAGACAGTCCCTGTTCCAGCACAATTGTCTGTCCATTCCAATGGTTCATCTACGGGTATATCCTCTGGACAATCTAACGTTATATCCGCTGGTTCATCTGTAAAAACAGGTGGTTCAGTATCTTCAAAAGTAATGACCACATCGTCCACTGAGCAACAATTCGCAACACAATCTGGAATAGTCCATACATCTCCTACCATTGGCAATGTTGGATTATCTGCCGTTATAAAACTATAATAATAGGCAGTAAATACTCCACATAGATCATATGTCAATGTCGTTGTTAATGCTTCTACTATTTGGACCACAGTACCATCTGGACCCACTATGATTATATATTCCGACAAGGCTGGATCTGGGTTGGTATTTGTAACTGTGATAGTGCTTATTTCATCTGGACATAGAATGGCTGGATCAGCGTTAATATCGCCGCTACCAGGCCCATTTACAAAAACAGTGATACAGTTTTGGACTGGGGAATCTGATTCTGGAATACATGGAAGATTAGATACATCAACACATAATTCGTAACTTCCTGGAGTATCCCATGTAATATCTATTTCATATATTTCCTCTCCATCCTCAATAAGCACTCCATCTAAGTAATAATAATATTCTTCAGCGCCATCTAGACCAACAAGAATATCCTCTGCCACATACGATTCTGTATCTCCCACACAAACACTCAAAGGACCCGTTAGTCCAATATCCCAATCTGTAATTTCTCCATTTCCACAAACACCTTGTACATCAATAGTTACTTTACAAGTAGATCGCCAACAACCATCCACCATAAAATAATAGGTTGCACCTATTTCCAAACCACTAGCTGAAAAAGTCTGCGACGTAGGGACTTCTGCTGCTGAATCGAAACAGGTTTCATTTCCATTGGTAACACATTCTACAGTATTCCAACCACCTCCATCGGATGCAGGACAATTAGCAAACAAGGCCATTTGAATTCCAAAATTGTTGTTATTAGATCCTGTATTTGTCCCCGGTGCACAATTATTAACTAACACATCAAACGTTAATGTTTCACACCAAACTATAAAGGCAAAGAAATTCACGTTATGAGGGAATCCACCATCCGGTAGTTCTGGGCATAAATCACCTGACAAACCACCAGTATTGGCTACATCTGACATAGAAAACTCAAAAAGATCCAATTCATCTGGAGTACACAATATACCCGCTGTTTCACAATAACAGCCTACTCCATCATTATCAGGATCATCACAAGGTGTTGGTTCAACTTGAGCATATGATATGTTAAGTGCAAGAAGACATACTACCCCAAATAGTATTTTTCTTACAATATGCATTTTAGTTAGTTGCATTGATTATTGCTTCTAATATTAAAAATACATCTGATGAGCAAAGTGGTATAAGAAATTATCCCATCAATTGTTATTCGACATCTAAAATTAAGGAATTTTTTTAAGAAAAATAAATATTAAATTTTTGAATATGAAGACCGTGACAGAATGTCTTCAACAACAACATTTTAGAATATTATTTTTTGAATAGCTTTAATTGTGGAGGACTCTATTTTATCATAATCAAACTTTTCCTTGCCAGAATAAATGATCATCATTGCTATTTTCTTATCTGCTGCCTCTAACTTCTGAATGAAGCTATTTTTATTCAATCGATAGGCCTCTTTGATTTGTCGTTTGATTCTGTTTCTGTCTACCGCTTTTTTGAAATTTCTTTTCGGAACGGAAGCCCCGATCTGGCAGCTGGGAAATCCCTCAAAGTCATGAAAGATAAATTGAATTCTTATTGGATATGACTTCACGGCAGTGCCATCAGAAAAGATTTTGCCGATCATTTTTCTACTCTTGAGCTTTTCTTCTTTTGGAAATGTTAAATTTTCTTTCACTTTTTGACTAATAGATTTCTCCACAAGGTCGAAATTTATAAGGAAGTCGGGCTTACCAATCTTTGCAAGTTTGGGAATCCCTTTGTTCACAATGATCGAGATTCCCAAGCCCTTAGGATTGGTAAGCTCCATTACCCCACTAGTTTTTCATCTTGATCCATGAAAATACAAAACGTAATTATATAAGCGCTGAGCTCTTTAAAACAAAAAAACTGGATAAAAGCATTACACTCTTATCCAGAATTTATAATTTAAATATTAGTCAGACTATTAAAAGTCAGGACAATATTACTTTAATCTTGTTTCATCAGAAACAGACAATTTAGCTCTACCTTTTGCTCTTCTTCTCGCAAGTATTTTTCTACCGTTCTTGGTAGCCATTCTTGACCTGAATCCATGCTTATTGACTCTCTTTCTTCTTGATGGTTGAAATGTTCTTTTCATTATCTAAAAATTAAGCGTTATCTATTTTTATTTGGGAGCGCAAATGTACAATTAATTATTTTAATATCCTAAAGGACAGGTTCAATAAATAATTGTGCACTTTTGAACTAATTCTTATCCATTCATTGAAGCAATGAATTCATCATTGTTTCTTGTGCCTACCATATGCTTTCTCAAGAACTGCATAGCTTCATCTGGCTTCATATCAGCCAAGTGATTTCTAAGGACGAACATCTTCTTCAATGCGTCTTCACCAAGCAACAATTCTTCTCTTCTCGTAGATGATCTGGTCAAATCAATCGCTGGATACATTCGCTTGTTAGCCAATGTTCTATCTAATTGTAATTCCATATTACCAGTACCCTTGAATTCTTCAAAGATTACTTCATCCATCTTAGAACCTGTATCAGTCAATGCTGTAGCAAGTATTGTCAATGAACCGCCACCTTCTATATTACGAGCAGCACCGAAGAATTTTTTCGGCTTATGCAATGCATTTGCTTCTACACCACCTGATAATACTCTACCACTTGTAGGTGCGACAGTGTTATAAGCTCTTGCAAGTCTTGTGATTGAATCCAATAAGATTACTACGTCTTGACCAGATTCGGTCAATCTTTTTGCTTTTTCTAGGATTATATTCGCAACTCGAACATGATTCTCAGCTGTCTGATCGAATGTAGATGCTATTACTTCTGCATTTACACTTCTTCTCATATCTGTTACTTCTTCCGGTCTTTCATCTATCAAAAGGACGATTAAGTAACAATCAGGATGATTCGTTGAGATAGCGTTTGCTATATCTTTCAATAAGAAAGTTTTACCTGTCTTAGGTTGTGCAACTATGAGTCCTCTTTGTCCTTTACCAATAGGTGTAAACAAATCGATCATTCTAGTCCCATAATCTTTTCCATCAGGTCTACTATTCAAATTGAATTTCTCATCAGGGAAAAGTGGTGTCAAATAATCAAATGGTACTCTTTCTCTTACTTCCGCTGGCTCTCTACCATTAATTTTAGAAACTTTTAAAAGAGCGAAATATTTTTCTCCTTCTTTCGGAGGCCGTACCGCTCCATATACAGTATCTCCAGTCTTCAATCCAAATAATTTGATTTGAGAAGGTGATACATATACATCATCTGGTGACGATAAGTAATTATAATCTGATGATCTTAGAAACCCATAACCATCAGCCATCATTTCAAGAATTCCTTCACCTTCTACTACTCCATCAAAATCAATATTAAATTTTGGTTTTGTATCTTCTACTTTCTGCTCTTGTTGAGGTTTAAAGTCTTTCTTTTTTTGGTGACTCCCATTTGACCCTGAAGATGCAGATGAAGAAGTAGACTTTTCAGGAGCATGTACTCCATTTTTCTCTGCTTCTGCTCTTTCTCTTAAATGCTTAGGAATCTTTTTAGGTTTTGGTGGAGGAGCACTTTGTTCAGTAGCCTCTACATTACTGTCTCTTTTAGGTTTATCTTCTTTTCTCTGCTCCTCTTTTTGAGGTTCAGAGGCTTTTGGTTGATCTTCAACCTTCTTAGCTTTAGGTTTTCGAGATGGCTTTGAAGGTTTAGCAGGCCTTGCAGCTGGTTTAGCTTCTTTCTTTTCAGAAGCTGTAGCTTCGCCTGATAAAGCTTGTTGATCTAAAATCTTGTAAATTAAGTCTTGTTTACTTAATCTTTTGTATCCTTTTAGATTAATTTTCTCTGCAATTTCTTTCAGCTCTGGAACGAGCATATCATTTAACTGTAAAATATCCAACATTTTGTTGTGAAGTTTGTAACATTTGTGGTTGAAATATTATCCAATTCAAAGCTTTATATAATGAATAGGACAATCTTGATTTGTAGGAACATTGGCAAAAGAAATAATCGCCTCAGTCTGATTTGTAACGCAAAAATACATTTATAATTTGAATATCAAAATACTATCTTTGCGTCTTCAAAAAAAATCTTGTTAATGTCACCTACAATAACATTTAATGTGTTCTTGTAAAAATTGTACAAATGCTTCAGATAAAGACTATTCACGAAAGAACTGATGATGTAAAAGATGCTCTTAAAAAAAGAGGATTTAATGAGGAAGATATCAAGGTTGTAGACCAACTGATAAAGCTTGATAATAATCGTAAAGCGACTCAAACTACGCTTGACAGCAATCTGGCTAGATTAAACTCGGTAGCTAAATCCATTGGAGAATTATATAAGATGGGTAAAGTTCAAGAGGCAAATGCAATGAAAGAAAAAGTCGCAGAAATAAAATCTGAGGCAGATCCTCTTGAAGAGCAATTGAAACAAATCACTACTGGTATTCAAAATATATTGTTCACTTTACCTAACATGCCACATGAGAAGGTTCCTGTAGGTTTAAGTGAAGATGATAATGTAGTCGTAAAAGAATGGGACAAAGCACTTCCTGATCTTATAGCTAATGCTAAGCCACACTGGGAACTTGCAGAAATTCATAATATTATTGATTTCAAATTGGGTGTAAAAATTACTGGAGCTGGATTCCCACTTTACAGAGGTAAGGGAGCCATCTTTCAAAGGGCATTGATAAATTTTTTCTTGGATGAAGCAAGAGAGGCTGGATATGAAGAAATCATTCCTCCATTACTGGTGAATGAGGATAGTGCAATAGGCACAGGGTCACTTCCAGACAAGGAAGCTCAGATGTATCATATGGAAAAAGATAATCTTTATTTGATTCCTACTGGCGAGATTCCTGTTACGAATATCGTTAGGAATGTTATTCTTAAAGAAAGTGACTTTCCTATAAAATTTTGTGCTTATACTCCATGTTTTAGACGAGAAGCAGGATCATATGGTTCAGATGTAAAGGGTTTGAATAGAGTTCACCAATTTGATAAAATTGAAATCGTGCAAGTTGAGCATCCTGACAAATCGCATGAGACTTTAGACAAAATGGTCTCTTACGTAGAGGGGATACTTAATAAATTGGAACTGCCATATAGGATTTTACGTTTGTGCAGTGGAGACTTGACATTTGCATCAGCATTAACTTATGATTTTGAAGTATACTCTGCAGCTCAGGAGAAATGGTTGGAAGTAAGTTCTGTTTCAAATTTTGAGACATTTCAAACAAATCGAATGAAATGTAGGTATAAAGATGAAAATGGCAAGACTCAATTGGCCCATACACTAAACGGAAGTGCATTGGCTTTAGCCAGAATAGTAGCAGCTCTCTTGGAAAACAATCAAACAGAAAATGGAGTTAATGTACCAGAAGTACTTAAATCATATACTAGATTTGATGTGATTGATTAAAAGAACTGAAAATGATTGCTTATTTTTAAATTAACAAAAACAATACCTTATGATGGGTTATTATGTAATCTTGGGAGCTTTCACCTTAGTAGGTTGGCTAGTAAGTTCAAGATTAAAATCAAAATTTAAAAAATATTCCAAAATTCCGAATTCAAGCGGAATGAGTGGGTATGAGATTGGTATGGCGATGATGAAACACTATGGTGTCAATGATGTGAAGATAGTAGAAGGAAGAGGAGCACTAACAGATCATTACAATCCAACGACAAAAACTGTAGCACTATCTCCAGAGGTATATAACGGCAGATCGATTGCTTCAGCAGCTGTTGCAGCTCACGAAGTCGGTCACGTAGTGCAACATGCTACAGCTTACAGCATGCTCATGATGAGATCAAAACTGGTACCTGTAGTAATGTTCAGTTCTAGAATACAGCAATTTATTGTAATGGCCTTTGTTTTTAGTATGTTTAGTGGCTTTACAGGCAGTTGGCTTATGATAGCTCTAGCAGCAACTTTTGGTGTTACTGCACTTTTTAGTTTGATAACTTTGCCAGTGGAATTCGATGCGAGCAAGCGAGCACTTGTTTGGTTGGATGATTCTGGTATAACTAGAGGAGCAGAATATGATGGAGCAAAGGATGCACTTTGGTGGGCAGCAATGACATATGTAGCATCAGCACTTAGTGCTTTGGTAATGTTTCTTTATTTCTTAATGATGGCGCAAGGTAGAGATTAAAAACCTCTCAAGCTCGTTATATATGTGACTTTGCACAGAATACTGAGTCAAGATTTTAGGTGTCTATCACAATTTGCACATGAATCGACAAGAGGTCAGAGACCTTTGTCTCGCATTATTGCAGTAAACGAGAGAAAGGTCTCTGACCACTCTTCGAATTGTTTGACAAATTTGTGCATTTACGCAGTTGTGATATACGCAGATTTTAAAGGAATGAAGTTGAATATTTCTATTTTGTTACTTTTGTATTTTTTACGTTTTAAATTTTTAGCATAATGGCTGAAACAATCGAAAGCACTTTGGCTCAAGGAAAAGCCGAAATGGACAGTGCAATAGCGCACTTAAGAGACGAGCTAATGAAAATTAGAGCTGGTAAAGCAACTCCTTCTATGTTGAATGGACTTATGGTTGATTACTATGGCAATCCAACTCCTCTAACTCAAGTTGCAAATTTAGGTACACCTGATTCTAGAACGATCAGCATCCAACCTTGGGAGAAAAACATGTTAGGCCCTATTGAGAGATCAATTTTTGAAGCCAACCTAGGCCTTACTCCTATGAATGATGGAGAATTTGTACGAATCACTATCCCGCCTCTTACTGAAGAGAGGAGAAAACAAATGGCAAAACTTGCAAAATCACTTTGTGAAGACGCAAAAGTGAGTTTGAGAAGTACAAGACACAAAATGATTGATTTTATCAAAAAAGAGGTCAAGGAGGGATATCCAGAAGATGCTGGAAAAAAGAAAGAAATTGAAGTTCAGGATTTGACTAACAATTTTGGAAAGAATGTAGATCAGATCCTTGAAGCTAAGGAGAAAGATATAATGACAGTTTAAAAGATTGAAGAGATTGGAGAGAATTGGAGAGATTGTAAAGATTGGAGAGATTGACTTCTAGTCCTTAATTTTCTTTCAAACTTTTATTATAATGCTTTGTTATATGTCTAGCAAAAACATCGATTGATGCAAATACAAGAACTATTACTAAAAGCTTCTAAAGGTGGATTTCTTTCTGCTGAAGAAGGGGTGTATCTCTTAGAGAATGCATCAACTACGGAATTAATGTTTACTGCCAATGAAATGAGGTATGAACGGGTTCCTGAAAAAACAGTGACTTGGATTATTGATCGGAATAGCAATACTACAAATGTCTGTATTGCAAATTGTAAGTTTTGTAACTTTTATAGAAGGCCCGGACACGATGAAGCATATATCACATCTATTGAAGAATACAAACAAAAGATAGAGGAAACATTTGCTTATGGTGGAAATCAACTTCTGCTACAAGGTGGACATCATCCTGACTTAGGTCTGCAATATTATTGTGATCTATTCAGAGAATTGAAAACATTGTACCCAGATCTAAAACTACATGCGCTCGGGCCACCAGAAATAGCTCATATTACTAAGCTGGAGCAAAGTACTCATACAGAAGTACTCAAAGCATTAAAAGAAGCTGGATTGGATTCATTGCCAGGAGCTGGTGCTGAAATCTTAGATGATCGAGTACGAAGATTAATTTCTAAAGGTAAGTGTGGAGGTAAAGAATGGTTGGATGTCATGAGAGCGGCGCATCAGCTAGACATTACTACATCTGCAACTATGATGTTTGGTCATATTGAGACCAATCTTGAGCGGATGGAGCATCTTGTAGATATTCGACAAGTTCAAAGTGAAAAACCCGATCATGTCAAAGGATTTCTGGCTTTCATACCATGGCCTTTTATGGATGAAGATACCATCCTCAAAAAAATCAAAAGAGCTCGGAATGAAGTCACTGGAGATGAATATGTGAAAATGATCGCTTTGAGTAGAATCATGCTTCCAAATGTGATAAATATTCAAGCGTCTTGGTTAACCGTCGGCAAAAAAATAGCTCAAATATGTTTGCATTCTGGAGCGAATGATTTCGGTTCTATTATGATTGAGGAGAATGTTGTCTCTGCTGCTGGTGCGGCTTTTAGGTTTACTGCAGATGGTATTCAAGATGCTATAAGTGAGGCTGGTTTCAGACCTCAATTGCGAGATCAGCAGTATGGTTATAGAAATCTACCGAAGAATATCAAACAGCAAGAGCTGAATCATGAGACAATGATTGTTGATTGACAAGTGATAATGAATAATTGATAATTGATAATTGATAATAAGGTAAACATCTAACTTTGAGAACCTTGCGGCTTTTTAGCGAACTTTGCTGTTAAAAAAATGGATCATCTCTGCAAAATCTATTTCAGGATAATCCTTAGAATATCGTTCAATTTTTTTCAATTGACTCTGCTTAAACTTATTGTGATCTTCAGAATTCGGATCGAAAGGTCGGTGGCTTTTAGCAGAATTTAATTCACTAATGTCTTTTACTTTTTCGTTTGCTTTTGTATCAAAATATGATTCAATAAATCGCGACCATATAATATCAACTGCAAGATCACTTGGGTGAATAAGGTCGGATTCATAGTATCTATAATCCCTTAATTCGTCTATCATGATTTCGAATGCCGGGAAATAAGTGATTTCCTCAATCGACTCTGCTATTCTATGACATAAATCTATCAAGCGACTTTTGCTGAGGCTGTTTTCTGTAAGTCCTTCTTTAGTGTGCCGAACAGGACTGACCGTGACAATTATTTTTATCGAAGGGTTAATACTTTTTATTAAGTCTATGATTTCTGCCATTTTTTGTTGCATGAAATCAACTGATAGGAATTCCTTTTGAAAATTGTGATTTGGCACTTTATGACAATTGGAAACTATTCGGTCATCTACTTTTAATTTATAGATAATGCTTGTACCAAAGGTCAGTACCAGAAAATCAGCATTCTGGATGAATTCTCCAACCTTTTTGATTGCGTCATTAATCTTTTTCGTGACTTGAGTCGGATCAGAATTATCGAAAGAGGAATGAAAATCGTAATGGAAATGTCGATTGTCCTCATTATGTAAATCCGTTTCACTAACAACACTACTTTTTAATGCTAATTCCAATACTTTAGCGATGCTTATTGGATTAAATACAGTCCCAAATGGATTGACCATTGAATCGAATAAGTGATTTGATAATCGATTCCCTATATTGTCTGAGAAGCATGATCCAAGGGTAAGAATTTTCGATGTACAAGAGATTTTATCCTTTTGGGGAGCAATGGAAACAGGGGTCGAAAGTTTTAATGGTTTTGACAAAGTAAACTTATTTTATAGAACGAAATGAATACATAAGAGAATTGACTCTCCAATTAATGCATGCAAAAATGTACATAATTATCAAATCAACACATTCACAAAACAAAACAATTCCCCCTAAAAACTACAATAACCCAATTTAGGTCTTATTTTCGTTTATTATATAGAAGCGATTTAAAAACATATTGTTAATCCCTTTGCATATCATACAAATCACTTTAACATACGTTTAAAAATTACTTCATTAATAGGCTACAAACTTAAATGGGATTTTTCGATTATTTCTTTTCCAAAAAAACTTCTAATTCTGGACCAAAAATACAATTTGGTAGGTTTTCTGATGCCTATAAAGAAGAATTAAAATATGATTCTTGGGACAAAGCTTTAGAGCAATACGAAAATGAAGAATATCTAGAATCGTACAAGTCATTCTTCAATTACCTTTCTGATGAAAGTGCTGGCAATGTCTTATATGAAGAAATAGATGGTCAGTTGCACTTTGAATTTTATCAAGGGAGTAAAAAGATAGTAGGAAAAGCCGATCACTCTAAAATTACTGCAGAGGCAAAGATTGCCAAAACGGAGAAACTGCATATTGGCTTTTTGAGGAGATTATTGGAAGAAAATTATCAACTGCGATATGGGCGATATGCATTGGATCGAGAAAACAATATCACAGCGATTTTTACCTCACATATAATTGATGGTAGTCCCTACAAATTGTATTATGGCTTGAAAGAATTAGCTACTTATGCGGATAAAAAAGATGATATTTTAATCAGTGAATTTGACACCTTACAACCTATTAATAATGGACATGTAAGACACGTTGAAGAAAGTGAAAAAAGAATAAAATTTGACTATAAAAATGCACAAATTAAAAGTGCATTTGATGTTATTGACAATTCAAAATTGAATATCGATCATTATCCCGGGGCAGAATCATATGTGTACTTGGATCTTATTTATAGATTGGATTATCTCTTAAAGCCTGAAGGTGATGCGATGGAAATAATTGATAATATCCATAATCTATATTTTCAAAACAAAGAAAAAGCCCCAGATCAAAAAAATCGAATTATTCGTAAGGAACTGAAAAATATCTTGAATATACCTTATGTAGATTTTAGTAAGGAGATTTATGATGTGAAATCTACTTTTGGAATAACTCAGCCATCTGGTCTACAAAGAATTCAAGAATTCATCGACAGTGAGATCAAAAATATGGATTGGTATTATCAAAATGGTCATACAGCTTATGCTTTGTCAATACCATCGTATATCGTGGGTTACAGTCTGTTCAATTATAGCATGCCGGCTCCAATGAGGGATTTGTTCAATCTTTTTTACCAAATTATGGAATATTCTTTTTTCATTGATTTAGGAATTCAAGGACAATATAGAACTGAAAAAGGTGTAAATATTTCTGGAGTAAAAAAAGAGATAAAATCAATTTTGTCTACACATTCAGAAGAATATCCAGACATGAAAATTGATCTTAAAAAAATCAGTTTTATAGATATGTGTGAATTCAATAGAACATTTTTAGAGTTGGTTAAAAATATCAATTTTCAAAGAAAAGATCATAGGTAGTCAATGAATGCTAAATCCATCATAGAAATTTACAAAAAGTCAGTCATTCAGATTGCTACTCCGTATAGTACTGGGACTGGATTCTATCTATCCGAATTTGATCTTATTGTAACCAATGAGCATGTAATTCGAGATAATAAAGAGGTAATAATTGATGGTGAAGGTTTGGATAAACAATTGGTACAAATATGTTTTATAGATCAAAAATATGATTTAGCTTTTCTGACTCCACCAAAAAAGCACAATATGTCTTCTGTACCTTTGGCTAGTTCTGATTTAGATTTGTCTGAGGGAGATGAAATTCTCGCCGTAGGACATCCTTTTGGTTTGAAATATACAGCGACAAAAGGAATAATATCTAACTCTGAACATGATGATATGGGTGTCATGTATGTACAACATGATGCGGCCCTCAATCCAGGAAATAGCGGAGGTCCATTGATCTCATCCAAGGGTGAAATCATTGGGGTCAATACCTTTGTCGTGAGAAATGGCAACAATATTGGCTTTTCCCTTCCAATTCATTACCTACATAAAGCATTATTAGAATTTAAAAAAGGAGGTAGTATTCCAGCCGTAAGATGCAATTCATGCCTCAATATGGTATTTGAGAATACAGTAGAAGGACAATATTGTCATCACTGTGGTTCGAAAATAATGATGATTTCTCAAATCGAACCTTATGAACCAACGGGGATAAGTAGAACAATAGAAGGAATGCTGGAAGAAATGGGATATGATATTCCTATATCCAGAATGGGACCTAGCAACTGGACCATAAAAAGAGGAAGTGCCATTATTAACATTGCCTATCATGAGAAATCCGGTCTCATAACAGGTGATGCGTATTTAGGTAAATTGCCTGAAGACAATATTTCAGAAATATACTCTTATATGCTCCATCAAAATTATGAATTAGGTGGATTGACGTTCAGTGTAAAAGGGCAAGATATTATCCTTTCTTTACTCATATTTGATCAATATTTGAATAAGGAGACTTCTAAGAAATTGTTTGATCACTTGAGTGAAGCGGCTGATTATCATGATAATATTTTGGTTGAGGAATATGGGGCGGCTTGGAATGAGAATTCGCTTTAGTTTTTTTTAACCGCTGAGAGCGCTAAGGTTTTCGCAAGGAGCGCAAAGTGTTCTTATTCTTGATTATTCCTGATTATCTTTTTTGTCACTACGCAATATTTTGTAGGTTTTATCTTTTCGTTTCTCTAATCTTCTTATAGACTTTGGTCATCACAACTAAGAGCACTATAACTCCTATTATTGATGCTCCAAGAATCAATGGATTAGTTGCATTTTTAAATACTGCAATAGATGTAATTACTATCAAAAAGAGGGTTGGGACTTCATTGAACAATCTAAATTTTGTGGATGAAAAACTTGTCTTTCCTGTTTCTAATTTTTTAATCAATGACTTACAATATAAATGGTACACTGTCATGAGAATTAAGAGCACAATTTTAATGTGCAACCAGTAATTTACTTTGAACCATTCATATCCATAGGAATAAATCATTAGCAGACCAAAAGTCCAGGTAATCATCATTGCTGGATTGCAAATAATTGAATACACTCGCCTTTGCATTATATTGTACTGAGTACTTAGGATACCTTTTTTTGGCTCTTCATAATCGTATGCCTCTGTATGATATACAAACATTCGCACCAAATAGAATAGACCTGCAAACCAAGCAACAAAACCAATAATATGGACAATCTTAAAAACGTATATAGCAGTTAAAATCATAACTCTAGAATTATCTTACAAGTGTAATTGATCCCGATTTTGTTTGCTTCCTACCATTTAACAATGTGTATTCCAATATAAATACATACACACCAGGTTGACAAAGTTTACCATTGAATGTACCATTCCATCCTGTCTGAGTCTCGTTGAATGCAGTCTGAGTTGATTTGTAAATCAATTCTCCTGCTCGATCAAATATTTTAAGATCATCAGCCATTTTTGGGAACCCATCACTGTATAAGACAAATCGATCATTGTTTCCATCGTCATTAGGACTGAAAACATTAGGAAAATAAATATCCACTTCAGAACTCAGATTGATAGCTATTTTAGAGATCACTTCGCACCCATCAATATTTTCAACCCTAAGATTTATAAATTCAATGAAGTCTCCAATCAAATCAAATTCTCTATCTACACTCAATATCTCACCATCTTCATTCGACCATTCAATCAAACCAATTTCACTGTCCTCAAGAGTGGTTTCAAAAGTTAGTGTTATATTTTTCCCAAATCTAATCGTCAATTCTGGTTCAACGTCAACTATAAATGCTTCTGTTGGTGGCACTTCAATTGCTTTGGAAACGAAACATCCAAAGACATCAAAAACATCCATATTATATATTCCTGCTTCCAAAGCAACATCTTCAAGGTCTGAATATGTCTTACCATCTATCTCATAGGTATAAGGTCCTTCTCCTCCATCAAAAGCCATGATTTCTACAGCCCCGTCAATCCCATCTTCACAAATTGGAGGTAAAATAGATAATTCTACATCTACAAACGGATTCGGATCTTCTACTATTCTTACCGTGTCTGTCCCAATGCATTCAAAAACAGTATCCTCTGTAGTCAGGATATAAATACCAGGAGAAGTAATAGTTAGATTTATTGTATTGGAAAGAACACTTCCTTCTATACTAGTCCAAATATATTTCAGATCTTGAATTTCCTGGTTGCTAAGGTCCAGAGGTATTTCAGTATCCATACACCTCCAAATTCTGTCTTCGTTTAGTTGCAGAGATGGATCATAGGACATATCAACAACATCAAAATCCGCTGTATTTGTACACCCGTTTGTTGCAGTTACTTCCAAAGAATAATTACCTGCACTATTCAAGTTCAATACATCATCAGCAGAATCAGAACCATCTGGACGAGTCCAAAGGTGAGATACTATTGTAGACATAGATGTATATTCTGAAGTTGGAATATCCTCGGAACAAGTTAAATTACTAAAGTCAACATTGACATCAGGTTCTTCAAAATCACCCATTACTTGAGTATTCAGTACTGACTTACATCCATTCGTTGCCGTAATAGTAACTTCATACATCCCAGCTTGATCTACAATTGGATTTGCGCCATTTGATAAGAACCCATTTGGCCCAATCCATTCAGTAGACATTATATCATCTTGAGAGTCGAAAATGATATTGTCAGAAGGATTGTCACAATTAAGCATCGGTGGTGTAAGATTGGCACTTGGAACTTCATCATCTTTATTCACTGAATGCATCATTGACAAAGCACATCCCTTTATTCCTTCGGGCCATGCTATGAATGTATAGTTGCCGTCTTCTGTCGCTGTATATTTGCTACCAAAAGCAATTGTATCTCCTAGTTCAGATAACCAAGCAGAATTTATATTTCCAATATAATTAGTATTCCATTCTCCGTCTAAATAGGCTTCTAAAATGCTACAATTGATAAGATCATCAGCTTGAGCTAAGTCAATTGTTAAGGAAAGTTCTTCTAATTGAAATAAATAGGTCGTGTCACAAAATGGTGCATCAGAAACTGAATAATCATTGGCATCACAATACATCACATCTCGAAATTCAAAGCACTCTCCTAGGCAAAAGAAAAATATTCCCTCATCAACTATTACATTTTGCCCATCAACAATTGTTAGAATCTCAACCAAACATAAATCTTGATTGAAACAACTATATTGTCCTGTTTGACAATAGGTATCATCACAAAAATCGACACATTCTCCAGGGCATAATTCAACTTCCGGGAGATAAATTGTATCATTTTGAGTTATTTCAATAGAGAAGATAACATCATCTGTACAATCACATCCACCTCCACAAGAAGCATATAATGGATTAAAATGAATGATAGGTTCAATGGTATAATTCCCTTCTGAGGTCCATTCCAGGATAAGAGTAGGTAATACTCCTAGACTGTCAAAATATTCGAAAGATGATGATATATAAGTAAATCCTGTATCAGGTTGAATATTCCATTCTATACATATTATACTATCCAAACTAGTATTGAGTTCATCAACGTCTGTCCCACAACCTCCACCTAATCCTGAACCTGAAGGATTAAATACAAAGGTATCAACAGACAATGTGCAACTAAAGTGATCTAAATCATAAATAATACCACAGTCTTGTACACAGATTAGAGTTGTATCTGGTTCTTCAACACAAACACCTTGGATAACATCAATTTCATAATCACAAGCAGAGTTCGCAAATCCATCTATAAATAAATAGTAAAGTTGTCCGATTTCAATATCAAGTGGGTCTGGAGTAATAACAATATCAGAATAATTGGTCCCTTCAACACAAAAAATACTTCCTATTGGAGCACCGCTATTATCTAGTTCACAACTATTTAAAATGCCAACTTGTAATCCGGGACTATTTACACCATTTCCTGTACAGTTACTGTATCTCAATACTAATTCAATATTAATGTCATCTGGTATAAAAGAAAACCATTGAATATTATCTGCTTGTCCTTGACCAGCACATAGAGGAAATGGTTGCGGTTTAGGTGATTTTCCTGGGAGCAATCTTCCAGTGAATCCATGCATTTCGTAGCCACATAAAAAATGGGCTTCATCACAGATCAATCCATATTTCTCATAGTCAGGAAAAACGCACTGTCCAATAACAGATGACATCATACTGATACAACTAAATATAGAAATTAGAATGATTCTCCTCACGTATAAATTTTATTAATTCAACCGACCCGCAAAATTAGAAAAAACGGCGTGCATTGCGCACAAAAGACCAATATAAAATGCAATTCGATGCCATGATATTGCAATTTTTTGCTTTTAGTAGCAGAATAACCTATTACAATTATTTTAAATCGAATTTCTGTTACCTTTTTAGTAAGGATTACTGCTTCAATTTAAGTCTAAACTCCAACTATTTCAGCAATCTTCCAACTGGATATCTCATAAAAGTGGGTTCAAAATAAGGAGATCTTTGATAAATAAAATTCAACTGCGCATATCCATTCTTTGCAAATTCCGGATCACCCTTTTTCTTTTCTTCCAATTCCTTTTTAACATCTGGATTATCTGATAAAAAAGCAGCCGCTAAATCTTCAAAAACATATGGGGAAAAATACTCCTTCTGAATCAATATCCCGTCAAAGAAATTCCAAGAAAACCAAGAATCTGGAGCTTGTGGTTCTAGCGTATTTATAATGTAATTATTAGTCTTCTGATTTGTATAAATGATATAATCCCCTTTGTGATATTGAATGTTATCAAGAGATTTTTCTACCTGCAGTTTACTGTGTAGATAATGTCCTTCATAAGGTTTTTCAGTAGTCTCATATTCTCCGATCTTGTATATTTCCACCTCCCTTATTTCATCTTTTGCAAGCCTGAATACTTCCACTCCGTTATTCTGCATTCTATCAACTATTTGCTTATATGCTCTCGGAATAATGTAAGCATTTGGTTTATCAATACTCAAATTCGATTTGTAACTATTGTAAAAAGGAATCTCTTTTTCATAAGGTGATTTTCTATCATAATACAAACGATCTAACCCACTAACTTCACTCGGCTTATATTTAGCTTCATATCCTTTAAACGTTACTTTATCCACTTTTTCGGAGTCCATTTCCCAATTCAAATCGAATGTAGATTTCGTTTTTGTGTTTTCAATTGCTTTCTCTCGTGCATCCAAAAGTTTTGCACTATTCTCTTGTAAATGGCCTAGCATTGATACCATAAAATCATAAGTGCTCCAAACTCTATCTTTAAATGGTTTGAGCATATGAGTTTCAGGCATAAAAGAAATGCAATTGTGCAGATTCGCATATCCAGAAGAGTATCTAGGATAATCTAAAAAGCCTGCAATACCATCATCTGGCGTAGTTCTAGCATAGACATAAGGTGTCATTTCGTATCTCCCAACTTTCATTTGTGCATATAGATCTGGCAATAAAGTTGATTGCAAATAGGCAGACAATGAAGGCTCCATTTTGTCTTTTTGTGTAGGAATAAGTGTCATTACATATTGATAATCCGCTCCATTAGATGTGTGATTATCAATGAGAATATCTGGATTCCACTTCGTAAACAATCGATTGAAAGATCGAGAATTTTCCGTATCACCTTTTATGAAGTCCCTATTCAGGTCCAAATTTTGTGCATTTCCACGAAATCCATAAGCACGTGGTCCGTTCTGATTCGCCCTTGAGTTGCTGCTTCGGTTCAAGCTTCCACTGATATTATAAATAGGAATAATCACAATTGCCACCTTATCTAACAAACCATTCATTCCTTCATTGACCATCAAGTCTCTAGCAAGCATCATAGAAGCGTCCACTCCACATGGTTCGCCAGGATGAATAGCATTATTGACAAATAATATAGCTTTCCCATTTGCACGAATAGCCGTAGGGTCAAATACACCATCGCTTGTAATTATTACTTCATGTAATGGATAGCCACTATCTGTCATTCCAAATTCGTTGAGCTGGATAGAGGTAAATTTATTTGCCAAACCCTGATAAAAATCAATGGTCTCTATATATGTGGCTGTAGCATTATTATCCTGTTCAAAAACAGTCGGTAAATTATTCATCTTTGATTTTAGAGGGTTTTGAGCAAATATTTTATTGATCCCAATGACACAAGTCAAAATTAGGATATATAAAAAGGTAAGAAGTTTCATATGTATAATGTGTAATAAAAAAATTATAGATGCCTTTCACAATGATACTTTTTAGTTAAATTGAAAATCTTTATTTCAATCAAATATTCGCCTCGCTGGCTGGGCCTTCTATTTTTCTTGATAAAAAACAGAAGCAAACCTGCCTGCCGGCAGGCAGGAAAATCAAGACTGGCTAATACCTGCCCTACAATGGGACTGAACGATCAGTCAGTCCCCCAGTCATGGCTATGCTTCCTTTTGTTTTGGATTAATCTCAATCAGTTCATTTTAAAACAAATACAAAAATACAAGCACGTCATTTTGAAACGCACCCAAAAAGATGTATTTTAAAATATAGTTGATAAGATTATTATCCTACCATAATTCGAAAAGCTACAATTTGAGCAAAAACCCCTACTATGTATCCTCCATAGACATCCATCTCATCATGGGCTTTGAGCAAAAGGCGACTAGTCCCTACAGCACCTGCTATCACAATCACTAGCAATAAGACAAGATTTGTATGCACATTAAATGATCCAAATGGAAGATGAACAAAAAAGCTATCATAGCTAAAAAAATACCGAATAAAAAATGTACCCGCCAATAATCCGCCCATACCTACTGTATGAAGGCTTATCTTGGTAAAACTATTAAGCATCAATGACATAAAAAGAGCTATCGTAGAACCTAATACAAAAAAACTGAAAGCTTCAGGAATGTTACTATTGTCTTTAATATTGATAAAAAGCCATAAATAGAAAACACCAGTTACGATCAGAGGTCCTATCCTTTCAGTTTTTTCCTCCATTTGAAAAGATTTGATTAGATCAAGCATTTTCATCATAAAAACTGAAAATAGAGGAAAAAATATAGTCAACATAATCACAGAAAAAATAAATATAAACTTAGCCTGATCATCTTGAATGACAAATAAATATGGATTGATGACCAACAACAATACGAGTACGTATCCTATTACAAATAAAGGATGAAAAAGGACAGATACTATCTTTGCTGTTGTTCTCAATTTTGCTTTTACAGTTTGCTGGTCAAAAGTAAGTCTAAACTTGTATATTTCAGTCCAAATCTCTTACTTATATATTCATTAGTGATGCATCCCTTATACGTATAACATCCATTTCTGATTCCAGCCTTCGAATACAATAATTGTTCAATATTAATATTACTTCCAGCCTTAATCAACAATGGAGTTATGATATTACTCACAGCGACGGAAGCTGTTCTACTCACTTTCGATGCTATGTTTGGTACACAATAATGTATCACTCCATGTTTAGTAAACGTCGGGGACTTATGAGTTGTTATCTCTGAAGTTTCTATACATCCGCCCTGATCTATACTGACATCAATAACCACAGCACCTTCTTTCATTTTTGAGACCATTTCTTCTGTGACTATTATTGGTGTCCTTCCATGCCTGGAATGCATTGCACCTATCACTACATCAGCACTCATAAGCTGGTAAGCCAGATAGACTGGATTGATAGCAGATGTATGTAATGGACGACCTACCGAAGACTGCAATCTCATCAACTTGGAAATATCATTATCAAAAATCCTGACAGATGCACCTAAGCTTATTGCTGCTTTTGTGGCAAATTCACCCACAACTCCAGCCCCTAAAATTACAACTTTAGCTGGTGGTACGCCACTAACTCCACCTAAAAGAACCCCTCGACCTCCATTTGTATTATTCAGATATTCAGCTGCAGTCTGAATAGCAACTATTCCTGCCATTTCACTCATTATCCTCACGATAGGAAATGAATCATCTTCTGATTGCAAATATTCCATCGCCAATGCAGTAATTCTTTTCTCTTTTAGCTTCAAAAAATACTCTTGATGAAGTGATGGGAGTTGCAAGGGGGAAATGATAATCTTATCGTTGTGCATCAAACTTATCTCCTCCAATGTGGCAGGAGCGATTTTCACAACTATATCAGACTTGAAGACTTCTTCTTTGCTGCGGCTGATAATGGCCCCAGCTTCTGAAAAATCATGATCACTAAAATTTGATCTGCTACCAGCTCCAGATTCCACTACTACCTTATGTCCAAAACCATTTAAAGTTCGAATAGAATTGGGTACAATTGATACTCGATTCTCTAAATCTGGGTTTTCTTTTGGAATCCCAATAGTTACACTTTTGGATCGCTCTCCAACAGCTAATCTCTCCTCTTGTGTTTCGAATTGACTTTCAGTAAAAAACTTTGAAAAACTAACCGGTGTTGTTGGATTTCCCATATCCTATTTATATGAACTGAGATAATAATAAAGTGAATTCAATAGTAGTACTTTTTGAATCTATGTAAATCTAGCACCTAATGTTGAAACAATTAAGGATTTAGCATTTCTATTTCAAATTTCCTCGAATTATCTGCCAACGTCTCTATTCTGATTATTACCGCTTGATCTACTAAATGCTCGATTATTTCTGGCCATTCGACCAAACAGTATTCACCAGAATCTAAATATTCTTCTATTCCCATGTCTTGTGCTTCATACGTATCATTCAAACGATAAAGATCAATATGGTAAAGTTTTCCGTCTGGAATAGCATATTCATTTACCAAAGAATAAGTAGGACTTGAAGCTTCTTCTTCAGAATTCAACATCGAAACTAGCTTTTTCACAAAAGTCGTTTTACCTGCTCCCAAGTCACCATGTAAGAAGGCAATCTTTACATTATTCGAAATCTCCAAATATTCTTTGACTACAAGTTCGAGTTCTATTTCACTTTTGATCGTTATGGTCATGTATTAATTAGAAATGAAATGCAAAATTAATCAAATGATGAGACCTGTCAACTATATTGGAATATTAGAAATATATTTTCGTTAGACTTAGATAAAACAAAAAATCATGATGAAGTTCCAATACATTTCTATATTATTCTTTTTTCTGCTTGTAATAAATCAATAGATGAGATTCCAAAACTTGATGGGTTTTATACTTTAGGAATGATACATTAATAAAGTACGCTTTTATACGCAGGTATTTTATTATTGAATCATTCCTTAGTTGACATATCTTGCCAATGTGGTCCTGCGCGTTTTATTCCTAATCAACAACAAATCAAGATAGGCTTGGATGAAAATAAACTTATTGTTAGGAATTTTGGTGAAGTAATTCCAGATAGATTTCATCAAGAAGGTGAGTATGGTTTCAAGGTAGAAAACAATATTGTTAATCTTAATGGTATTAAATTTGAGTTTAGTAGGGTGCATTTCAAAATGACGTTTTATTAATTCTTTTTTAAATTGTCCTAATTGACTTTTTGCAGAATCGCTAAATCGCAGAACCGCTAAATCGCCTTATGATGTTGACTTCTTAAATTTCCTTCAATAAATTTCCTTTTGAATATCAAATAGTAAAATGCGTCAATTTGAAATGCACCCGTTTTGTATGACTTTAAATTGTTTAATTTTTGATTCAGCCTCACCTTCTGGATATGATAGTTTTCCTATTTTTTCATTTAGAAAAACTAGTAATTACCGCATTACATATGGAATGAAATTTTAAAGTTTTTATCCTTTAAAAACGCATGTAAATACACTGAGAACGAATCAAGGTTTAGCATATTTAGTACATATTATTTCTATCTATGTAATGAGGTTTCCTATTTCAAAAAAGATAAAAACCTTACTTTAAAGATGCTCAAAATCCATCTATAGTTAACCATGATTTATCTCCGTTTTTAGCCATTAAATCGTTATCTTTGCACAGCTTTTGCAAATATTAAGAAAAAGTAAAATATGAGTGAGAATAAGAGTAATTATGATGCGTCCAATATCACCGCCCTCGAAGGTCTCGAAGCAGTTCGAAAAAGACCAGCAATGTATATTGGAAGTACTGATACGAAGGGACTTCATCATCTAGTTTGGGAAGTAGTAGATAACTCTATTGATGAGCATTTAGCTGGACATTGTGATCTCGTTGATCTTATCATTCACCCAAACAACAGTATTACAGTAAAAGATAACGGTAGAGGTATTCCAACAGGAATGCATGAAAAACTTCAAAAGTCTGCTCTTGAAGTCGTAATGACTGTTTTGCACGCAGGGGGGAAATTTGATAAAGACACTTATAAAGTATCAGGTGGACTTCACGGTGTAGGTGTTTCTTGTGTAAATGCACTTTCTATCGATTTAAGAGTAGAAGTGCATAGAGACGGTAAAATATCTGAGCAAGAATATTCTAAAGGGATACCACTATATGACGTTAGAGAGATTGGAACTACTGACAAAAATGGTACATACGTAACCTTCCTACCTGATTCTGAAATATTTGAAGAGATTATATACGAATATGATGTCTTGGCAAAAAGAGCTCGGGAGTTGTCTTATTTAAATATGGGACTGACCATCATAATGGTGGATGAAAGAGAGAAAGGTGCAAAGAATGAAGAAGGAGAACAAGAAACTGAATTCAAAACTGAAAAATTTCATTCAGAAGGTGGTTTGAAAGAATTTGTAAGACACTTGGATAAATCTCGTCCTTCAATCATTGCCGAGCCTATTCACGTTATAGCAAGAGACGATAAGGAAAATGTTGAAGTTGAGGTAGCGATGCAGTACAATACAAGCTACCAGGAACACATCCATTCTTACGTAAATAATATCAACACAAGAGAAGGTGGTACTCACGTAAATGGATTTAGAAGAGCAGTAACCAGAGAATTCAAAAAATATGCTGAGGACAATGGGCTTTTAGACAAACTTACAAAAGCCAAAATTTCCATTACAGGTGAGGATTTTAGAGAGGGCCTAACTGCAGTAGTATCTGTAAAAGTACCTGAGCCACAATTCAAAGGTCAGACAAAGGGTGAACTTGGGAATTCTGAAGTTACAGCCATTGTATCTCAAAAAATGGGGGAAGTATTAAAATACTACCTAGAAGAGAACAAAGACCAAGCAAAAAGGATTATCGATAAGGTAATCATAGCTGCTATGGCTCGTCATGCAGCTAGAAAAGCTAGAGAATCTGTCCAGCGTAAAAACGTTTTAGCAGGTGGTGGTCTGCCAGGAAAACTTTCTGATTGTAGTTCGAAAGATCCAAATATCTCAGAAATATTCCTTGTCGAGGGAGATAGTGCAGGAGGAACAGCGAAGCAAGGAAGAGATCGGCATTTCCAAGCCATTCTGCCATTAAGAGGTAAGATTCTGAATGTAGAAAAAGCAATGGAACACAGGATCTATGATAATGAGGAGATCAAAAATATGTTTACGGCCTTGGGAGTAAGAATTGAAGAGAAGGACGGACAAAGAGATTTAAACATTGATAAATTAAGATACCATAAGATAGTCATCATGTGTGATGCCGATGTCGATGGTAGCCATATTGTAACTTTGATTTTAACTTTCTTCTTTAGATATATGAGGCCACTTATTGAAGGAGGATATATCTATATTGCTGCACCACCGTTGTACCAAGTTAAAAAAGGTAAAAAGTCAGTTTACTGTTGGAATGATGATGAGCGTAACGATGCCATCGCACAATTTGGTGGAGCGGAAGATAATTCAATAAAGACGCAAAGATATAAGGGTCTTGGAGAGATGAATGCTGATCAATTGTGGGAAACCACAATGGATCCAGATGCAAGGACGCTTAGACAAGTAAAAATAGAAGAGTACATGGATGCAGATGATGTATTCTCAATGTTAATGGGAGATGAAGTACCGCCTAGACGTCAGTTCATTGAGGAGAATGCGCAGTATGCGAATGTCGACGTTTAAATAATTGAAAATGGATAATGGATAATTGATAATATATTAGTTGTTCTAACTGAAAAAAGACTATCTCTGAATTGGGGTGGTCTTTTTTTATCCATTTCATTCAATTAGAGCTAAAAAACGATAAGCTTTTTGACAACAAAGTCTTGTTTGTCTTCATCTATAATTTTCACGAAATAAGTTCCTTTTTCATTAGGAGCAACTAGTTGTATTCCTATATCATTTATTATTTTCTCACTATAAATTAAGGCACCCTGAATATTATAAAGACAAATATTTGCTTTGGTTTCTATGTTTGTTTCAATCGTAATTAATCCGTTAGTTCGAGAAATATTGGGTTTGAGTTCAAAATCCCAGCCCGATTCCATGGGTCTTGAATTCAATAAAAACGTTGATTCTTTATAAAAAGAAATGCCACTATGTTCTGAGAAGGGAAACACTAATTGGCTTTCTTCATATGTTACAATTATATCGTCTCCATCTACATAGTCCTCTGTTCTTCTTTCAGAGAAGAGAACCCATCCTTCTTCCTTAAAACCGTAAAAAAAAACGGAGTCAAAAGTGTAATAATCACTATCAGAGTAATATCTATGGATTTCTAGCCATGGAGTGTAAATTTCGCATGCATCATCTTTTGACGTCTCAATTAATTGAATGAAATGATCCTCGAAGTAAGCATATTTTGTACGAACACATTCATCTATATCACCCGTGGATTTATATCTGATTTTATTGATTTCTTTTAACTCAACTCCATCATAAGTGTAATGTATTGAATCTCTATAAACGATATAGTCATAAACAGTTTGTAATTCCTTATATCTGTCAATTAATTTATATAAGATTTTCCCATCTGCGTTTCTATAATAGTCAGTTGTTTTTGCTATTTTGATGTCACCGTAATATCTTTCATATTGCATAAGATTTGTCAATAAATTGTTTTCATCTCTGTTTAAAGAATCTATTTTTTGAATGATATGCTCTCCTTCTCTATTTATTACATTTCTAACACTTACATCTATTAATCCTTCTTCATTTAAGAAGTCTATTTCACTAAATCTCAATTCATTAGTAGATGACAAATAATTTTCTTTTGTATTTTTTTCATCTGAATAGATATATATTTCATAAGTAGCCCTATTAACCCTTGACACTAATCTTTTTTCATTGTCGTACTTAAATTTTGATTTTCTATTTGTCTCGTTTCGGCCTATAGAAAATTGCGATATTTTTTGTGAACTTAAAGAATCTAATAGATATTCTTGTGCATTCAAAGGTCTATAAAGGAATAGGAATAATAAGAATGAGAATGAGATCGCGTATTTGATCATTTAGTAAATTATTTCAAGTAAGATAGATCAATTATAATATATTCACAACAACTCACTTTCGAAATCTGGGCATTTCACATATTCACCAAGACATTTGAGAAGAAGCCAAGAACTTCTTCTCACTTCAGGCATTAAAACGATCTCGTGTAAAACAAAGCGTTAAAGCCGAGGCAATGGTCTCCTGACCTCTTGCCAATTTCTTCATATCACACCTGAAATTCATCTGAATATAGTTTTACTAAACTATGAAAGTTTAGTAAAACTAGTGTTGTGACCTTTGCGAAATCCTTATCAATCCTTGCGGTTCAAAAAAAAGACCGTTCCAAAATGAAACAGTCTTTATTATTTTATTGCTATTATAAAAGTGACAATTTATCCGCCTAATGCAGCAGCACCACTTACAATTTCCGAAAGCTCTTTTGTAATCGCTTCCTGTCTTGCTTTATTATAGCTAATTTTTAAGTCTTTAATCATTTCTTCTGCATTCTCAGTCGCACTATCCATTGCTGTCATTCTAGCTCCATGTTCTGAAGCATGTGTATCAAGTACATATTTTTGGAACGTAGTCTGAAGAATAGAAGGAACCAACTGATCTAATAATTCTTCTTTGGTAGGCTCAAAAATATAATCTGCTTTTGTTTTTGAAGCACCTTCTTCTTTTTCCATTTTTGGAACAGGTAAAAACTGTACTGCTTGTGGAAATTGAAGACCAGCATTTTTGAATTGACCGTAACAGACTTCTACTTTATCATATGTTCCGTCTATAAAGCCATCCATAAGATGTGAAGATCCAGCAGAAATAGTTTCAAAATTAAGATTAGAAAAAATGCCTACATGATCCTTTACAAACTTCAGCTTAGGATATCTCTTTGCCAAAGCTTGATATCCTTTCTTTCCAAGACCTATGATAGTGATATTCCCCTTTGCTAGTTGTGGAGCGTATTCTCCTTCAATCTTAGCTATTGCAGCTTTAGTAATATTTGCATTGAAAGCACCACAAAGACCTTTACTTGAAGTAACTATTGCAATCGCAACATTTTCTACTTCTCTTTCTACTCCAAAAACTGAACTAGCTCCACCGTCAAGATTTGAAAGTATGTTTTTCAACATCTTATTCAATCTATTCGCATAAGGTCTCATCTCTGTAATCGCTTGCTGCGCTTTTCTCAACTTTGCAGCCGAAACCATTTTCATGGCTTTAGTAATCTGCTGAGTTGATTTTACGGAGGTAATCCTTTCTCTAACTTCTTTTAATTGTCCACTCACTACTTTATGTTTAAGTGTTTAAGAATCTTATATCCATTTTACTGGATTTAATTCACTCTAAAACTATGCTTTGTATTGTGAAGCTACTTCTGCTCCTACTTTTTTGATAGCGGCAATCGCTTCATCAGTAAGTTTTCCTTTTCTCAATGATTCTAACTCATCTTTAGCTTGATTTTCCATAGCCGTAAAGAAAGTCTCTTCGAATTCACTTACCATAGTTACAGGCACATCTTTAAGCAATCCATTCACACCTAAGTAAATGATAGCAACTTGCTTCTCTACTGGTACTGGAGAATATTGAGCTTGCTTCAAAACTTCCACATTTCTCTTTCCTTTCTCCAATACACTCATAGTCGCTGGATCTAAATCAGAACCAAACTTTGCAAAAGCTTCCAAATCTCTATATTGAGCCTGATCCAATTTTAATGTACCAGCAACTTTTTTCATTGATTTGATCTGTGCATTTCCACCTACTCTAGAAACAGAGATACCTACATTAATTGCTGGTCTGATACCCGCATTAAATAAGTTTGACTCCAAGAATATCTGTCCATCCGTAATAGAAATTACGTTTGTAGGAATATATGCAGATACATCACCCGCTTGTGTCTCAATGATTGGAAGTGCCGTCAATGATCCTCCTCCTCTTACGATTCCTGCTTTAGCAAGAGACTCAGGAAGGTCATTCATTCCTTGTGCGATCTCATCATTATTGATAACTTTCGCAGCTCTCTCTAACAATCTTGAGTGAAGATAAAATACATCTCCCGGATATGCCTCTCTACCTGGAGGTCTTTTAAGAAGCAATGATACTTCTCTATATGCAACTGCTTGCTTTGACAAATCATCAAATACAATCAAAGCTGGTCTTCCTGTATCTCTGAAATACTCTCCAATCGCCGCTCCTGCAAAAGGTGCGTAAAATTGAAGTGGCGCTGGATCAGCTGCTGATGAAGCTACGATTACAGTATAAGGCATCGCTCCTGCTTCCGTTAGTGATTTCTCAACTTGAGCAACAGTAGATGCTTTTTGACCTGATGCTACATAAATACAAAATACAGGTTCTCCTCTATCGTAAAATTCTTTTTGATTGATAATTGTATCAATAGCGATTGCAGTCTTACCTGTTTGTCTATCACCAATGATCAACTCTCTTTGTCCTCTTCCAATAGGAATCATCGCATCGATCGCTTTGATACCAGTTTGAAGTGGTTCGTTTACTGGTTGTCTGTAAATTACACCCGGAGCTTTTCTTTCCAAAGGCATTTCATACCTTTTACCTCCGATTGCACCTCTACCATCAATTGGTTCTCCAAGAGGATTTACAACTCTACCTAACATCTCTTCACCTACCTCGATAGATGCAATTTTATTCGTACGTCTAACAGTAGATCCTTCTTTGATCCCGTCACCAGGTCCCAAAAGTACTACACCAACGTTGTCTTCTTCAAGGTTAAGAACGATTGCATTAACACCGGTTTCAAATTCTACAAGCTCTCCTGCTTGTGCTTTTGAAAGTCCATATACACGTGCAATACCATCCCCTACTTGAAGTACAGTACCTACTTCTTCTAGTTCTGCTTCAGATTTGAATCCAGAAAGTTGTTGCTTTAGGATCGCGGATATTTCATCAGGTTTTACGTCAACCATATCTATTGAATTTTTAAAATTGTTGTATTATTTATATAAAAGCTCACAATTCATTAATGTGAGAAATATTGTTCTTAATAATTTCTATAATGCTTTTTGGTATTCCTTGCTTGTCATTGTTTTAGCTAATTCCGCTAATTTGTGTGACACACTTGCATCTATTTGTCTATCTCCTATTTTCACTACAAATCCACCAATAAGTGATTCATCTATGCTTGTTTCTATTTCCACTGACTTATCAGTTACATCACTGGCTAATAATTTTGCCTTAATAGATTCAAGAGTGGCATCGCTAATAGGAACAGCAGTGGTTAACTTTACAGAAGAAATACCTTGCATTCTTTTGTATTGATTCATAAACTCTTCTGCAATTTCTGGCAGATAAGATTCTCTACCCTTTCTCAATGTGATATCAAGAAAAGCTTTTGTAAGTTTATTCACTTTACCTTCAAATAATGCATTGAAGATTTCAGCTTTTTTTCCTACATTGATGATTGGACTTTTCAACAAAAGAAACAGGTCTCTGTTTTCAACCATTTTTAAAACCCCTTTCATATCACCAACTACTTCATCCATCGCATTTTGATCTTTTGCAAGGTCAATCAGCGATTTCGCGTATCTAGAGGCTATTCTTATTACAGACATATTGTGCTATAAATTCTTGTGATTGAGGTGGAAAAACATCGAGTAAAAGTCATTCAAATCTTTCCTTTCTCAAATTTGGCACAAATGTATGGAATATTCTGGGGTTTTTAGGTATGAAAAGTCATGTATTTTAAGGCGTTGGTGACTCCAATTTGTTCCAAATATTTAAGACTTTTAAATTTTCTATAATTTATAATGAAAGATATTGTCAATGCCTGCAAAAACAAGGTATATGGTATGTAAATATTGAATTTAACAAAATATAATTTTTCAATTGATTTGGTACAAATATCGCTGTTTATATACTTGCAATATCCTTAAAGAGACTATCCACAAATAGCTGTGAAACCCCATCCAATAATATCCGTAGGCAAAAGGAGCAGTGCAATAGAAAAAGATTAAATACATACCCATTGACGCTAAAAGAAAGTCAAATACATTAATTTTTGATCTATTAATATGATAAAAGATAATCAAAAACACTGTCAAAATAGCACTCATAATGAGCTGAAAAAGTCTTATCACATTAATCCCTGCTAAAGGGTCATCAATCTGCCACCATTTTCGAGCAATCAGCATAAAAGAAGACCCATCATTCAATATGGAAGGAAGCTTACCATCCAATAATCGCTGATACTCTGAAACAGCAAACTTATTATGATACGCAAGACCATCTTGTAATATTGAAGGCTCTCTAACTAGAAATGGTATTACATACAACAGAACAAATGCACTCCCTCCCCACAATACATATTTCTTTAAAGTCTTCAACCCAAATCTAACATATAGAACATACATCAGCAAAGGCAGAAAGAAGACTACCGTATATCTACTTAGCATGATGCATATCAAGGCAAGGATAATTATTTTATGCTTCTGTAAATAAAGTCCTAATGCAAGCAATAGATAATATCCCAAAATTATTATTTCAAAAACAGTATGAATATTGTCTACACAATACGATAATGTAAAATTAAAATACGCAAATGGTACAATGATTAATAGTAAAAATTCTCCAACACCAAGCTTCGCCTTTTTAGAAATAGACCATATGGCATAAATATATATCAACACAAATATGATATACCCACCCCATCTAACATCTATATGCAACAACTTACCGATACCCAATGGAATCCAATGTAACGGCATGTATACTGGAAATGGTTTCCAAAGAATCGATGTTACATTTGTGTAGGGTTGTTCTCCAGCTACAAATCGATCAAAAAGGTGGTTCATCTGTTGTAAAACATCTGAGTTTTTGGTCGGCAGTGAATTTGACTCAAAAGCGCGATAAATATCAGGAACTAATAACAACATTAAAGCCAAGCCTGCACCTACAAAAAAGTAGCGTTTTCTGAAATTCATACCTACTTCATCTTCAGAAATCTGAACATTCAATTTCGATATGTAAAGAAGCCAACAAGGCACTATAAGAGATAAAATAAATAGTGCAAAAGGTGCCCAAAATATTCCAAACTGATCTACACTAAAAACAGTTATTGATGAGTTTAGGGCAATTAAAAATAAAAGAAGTAAAAGTACTCCAATAGAAATTGATCTTTCCCTGACATTTTGCATAATTGATCGTTAAATTTGTAGTTAGCTATATTGTTTTTCCCCTTCATAACGTGATTTGATTTAGAGAAAGTATTAGAAGTGATTTAGAAACATATTTTTAAATCGCTTCATCATTTAAAAAGGGAACAGCTAGATCGATGGGAAATATATTTGCAAGGCAGCAATCTTCATTTCAGAATTACTCTGCACGACATTTACTAAAAATATTCAAGCAAATTTCATTTAGCCTTTTTTTTTCGTCAACTTTGAGATAATGAACTTTAGGCACTGCAAATTATAATACCCCTTCATTTTTATTTAATCAAAAATTAAATTATCAATGCGTATTAAATACCAAGCTTTACTGACCTTCCTTTTTACTATTTCTATATCGTTCATATTTGCTCAAAAAGTAGAATTTAATAAGACGAGTTACGAAGGAATCAAAAAATTAAAAACTGTAAATGTTTCTGAAATAGACGATAAATATCTACCACTTTTGCAAAATCTTGAGGCGCCTAGTGTTTCTGGAAACAAATACAAAGCATTCTTGGCTCAACGCAAAGAAGAAATAAAAAAGATCTATCCTCCAAATAATTCCCAGATCTCAAAAACAAGATCTATAGTCAATCCACCAGAATTGATCAAAGGATTTCCGATTCTAAATGTGCAGACTGGTATTCCTGTAGATAACCACTTGGCTATGGACGGTGATAATATTGTCACAGCTGGTAATTTTTATATGGCTATCAATAATCCTACAGGTGCTAATGTCATGAAATTCACTTTAGGTCAATTTGCTGAAGCAGCAGGAATTACCAATCAACCATTCGATCCTAGATTGGCTTATGATCCACAATCAGAAAGATATTTTTTTACATTTTTAGCGGGTAGCAATAGCCAGAATACAGATATAGTAGTTGCATTCTCTCAAACCGATGACCCTACTGGTGATTGGAATATTTACACCTTACCTGGAAACCCAAATGGACTAGATCAATGGACTGATTATCCTATGATTTCTATTACAAATGACCATGTATTTCTCACTATAAATCTTTTGAAAGATGGAGAAACATGGCAAGCTGGTTTTATAGAAACAATAATCTGGCAGATGGGCAAAACCAGTGGATATGATGGAATAAATCTTGATGTCACAAGAATAGATGGTATCACCTTTGGAGGTCAAAATATTAGAAATCTTTGTCCTGCAGAAAGTGCAACAGAGACTATGTATGATGATATATATTTTGTCTCAAATAGAAACTTTTCTATGGAAGCTGATACATTTTTTCTAATTAAAATAGATCCAAATGCAGGTACACCAGATGAACAAGTTTCTATTAATCTTGTACAATCAGATACACCTTATGGTGCTCCACCAAATGCAACCCAAAAAGTTGGTTTTTTGCAAACCAATGACGCAAGGGTACTAGAAGCTTTCCGATTAGATGACGAAATTCAATTTGTAGGTAATACTAGAAATCTAGACAACAATATGGCTGGGATCTATCATGGAATAATTGAAAGTGCATCTGATCCACAAATGATAATACTCAATCATATTATAGGTTCTGATTATGAACTTGGGTATCCAGGAATTACTTATACGGGAGAAACTTCTTCGGATAGAGACGCCATTATAGCATTCAACCATACGAGTAAAACTAGATTCCCTGGAGTTTCGGCTTTATATAGTATTCCAGATGAAGGATATTCTGAAATCGTACAAATGGGGCAGGGAAATAATTATGTAGATATGTTGGGAGGAGACTTAGAAAGATGGGGAGACTATTTAGGAACACAAAGAGACTATGACGATCCTAGAAATATTTGGGTTTCAGGCTTTATAGGAATTGGAAATGCGTTCAATGCTCCTTTCGTTTGCAAAATCCAAAAACCTGAAGAGCCAACTGGTATTGCTGACCTAGTACCTAATGATAACAAAGCCAGAGTATTTCCAAATCCCTTAAAAGATAGAGTTTCGATAAAAATGTTCATTCGTGAAAGTGCAAAATCCATTACCATTAATTTATTTGGGATCAATGGACAAAAGGTTGATAATATCTATTCTTCGACTAATGTAAAAAGTGGTGAAAATTTATTCTCTTTTGACACTAGCAAACTTCCAAATGGCACCTACTTGATCAAAGTGATGATAGATGGAAAATTGAGCGAAACAAAAACAATCATAAAATCATAAAATATAAATTCACTATATAAATTAGATGTGCAAAGTTCCCAGAGAAACTATCCAATAAATCTTTGCGAACTTTGCGCATCCTTAGCGTTCTACTTTGCGGTTAAAAAATCTGAAATGTCAATAGGTTCCTTATAACACAGAAACGTTATAATTTCTACTTTTTTATAATATTGTAATAATTGAAGTACTAGAAATTTCAATTACTGAGTTGAATTTAATTTCTTCAAATATTATTTCATTCTTCTCAAATAACTCAATTAATTTGTCAGTCGAAATATTTCCAACAGTCAAATAAATGAGTTTATAAGGTTTTACTTTCTGCAAATACGAATTATAAAAATATCCTTAGATATTACGATTCTATCTTGAGCAATGAAATTTTATTAATTTCAGAATCTGATGTTTTATTGCCATCAGATAAATCTAATGTGTGTATACAGTCATATCCTTTTTGTTAAATAAAGCGGGATAGTTTTCTTGGTAATTGAGCATCAATTAAAAATTTCATGCTACAAGTCTACTTATGTTTTTTACTTCCGTAATTTTTGCAGCAAATAGTAAACATGCATTTAAATCTTCTTCTTCTAAATCTTCATAATTTTCAAGAATTTCATCATGGGTCATCCCTGATGCAAGTAATTCTAATATATTTTGTACAGGATATCTTAAGCCCCTTATAATAGGCTTTCCATGACAAATATTAGGGTCAATTACTATTCTTTTAATCAATTCGTCGTTTGTCATAATATATTTATTAACGATATTCTTGAATACAATATACTCAATATATCTATTTTAACGATGAAGCAGGTTTATTAGGTGTGTATCACAAATTGCACAAAAAGTAAATCATAATTGTTTGTTTAGTTATTAACATTGTCATCCTGACCGCAGTGGAACATTGTCATCCTGAGCGCAGTCGAAGGAAGACAATATTATTAT
>Ga0256847_1000005_pt1 | contig 145768 bp, 89 predicted proteins | sample TeddybearmetaG_FD_189099 | JGI IMG/M metagenome (GOLD analysis project Ga0256847, IMG submission 189099) | Hydrothermal vent microbial communities from East Pacific Rise, Pacific Ocean - Teddybear | ecosystem: Environmental > Aquatic > Marine > Hydrothermal vents | place: Pacific Ocean: East... | reverse complement strand
TCCAATATCAAGGAGTTGAAAGTTTAGAATTCAGCTAAAATTTGCTTTTTCCCATTTCTATTAGTACTTATAAGCCATACGAAAACTAAAATTCATTACCTAAAATTGCGCTTGCGGATTTGAGGTAGTAATTAAATACTGACAAGAACTTCCCAAAATGAATGATTGCTAATTGATAATCTCAACTCAATAGCTATAAAGTTACCAATTAATGATAAATTATGAAATTGGTACAAGAATTCTTAATAAAGGACTTTTGTTTTAATTATCCTGATTATCATTTCATCTAAGTATGAAGAAGAAAACAGCTTTTTTGAAATAATTGCTGCAATGGGAGACAAAATAAGTTATGCTTTCAGGACTTTGCACAAATAAAAAAGAGGCATAATCGAACCGATTAGCCTCTTTTTAGGTATCTTAGACACGAAACATGTGTCAACGAATTTGTCAACGCTGTAAAACATTCTCTAAAAGTAGTTGAATGTCAGTGCGTTAACTTTTCAAGTGTTGACCTACTAGGACTTGAACCTAGAATGGCAGAACCAAAAACTGCTGTGTTACCAATTACACCATAGGTCAATTTTGCTCTAAGCGAGTGCAAATTTATAACTTTTACTTTTTTATACTACTCTTTTAATAGTTTTTTTCGAAGAACTATTCATTCTTCAGTTTTAAAAGCAAATACATTTTATTAATTAAATGTATAAAGCTTTTATTTACAGTTACTTCTACAGAAAAAAGTTATAATTATTTAGTAAGATATACCTACTAAAAAACCTAAATAATCTGCTACTGCAGTATGCGTTTTTAGAAGAACGCCAATATATGGCTGTACAGTTCCCTTGATTTTGGGTAGATAAACGCCTGTGACAACTTTTGTATACATAGATCTTGAATTCTCAATCGGCCATGGCAAATAAAAACCTAACCTTAATCGATTGAAGATTCTCCCAAATCGGAGTTCGTGTTCTAAATAGATTATTGTACTTCTGGCTTGATCCAAAGCCTCAGCTTCGGTGTAAAAGTTTCGTTTGAAAAAAGTATATCTTCCATCATTATATTCGTATTCTCCACCAAGACTGACGGTCATAAATTCTGTATATCGAAATCCACCTCCCAACGAATAAGCGTTGACGCCATATTTAGGACCATCTGGAACGCTGTGTTCCGTAAATCCATAATGATATTGAAAATCTACAACCCACTTTTTGTATTTAGATATCTCATCTTCAGTTCTTAGTTCTGGGATATCTTCTTTTTGTTCTTTTAATCCAAAGCTATATACACCACCAACGGAAAGACCATAAATATTAATACCTGTATTAGGACTAGAACTCAGCCCATTCGAAAAGTGAACAAGGCCTGTAGATAACGTGGTGACCCATCGATCATTCCATTGATAAGTCAGCCCAAATTTTAATGAAGTGATATTGTTGAGATTAGATCCGATGGCATTGTTGTTTGGGTTGGTGATAGCATTAAAAGGTTTGGTGAGATAAGCGATGCCTGTACCGAATTGAAGATTGAGACGGAAGTTTCTCCATTTTGTAAGTGTAAAATGTAGTTCAGGTAGAATAGCATAGGCATTTCCTAATACTTCTTTATCGCCATAATTGACAAAAAGACCATTTATTGTAATTCTTGGTTTGTTCCAATAGCGTTCCCATTTATGTTTTCCAGTGGTCTGAAATGTGTAGGCTAGTCTGAATTCATGGCTTCTTTCTGGAGCATCGAATAATATTGTTTCTCTATGTTTTATAACTTTTGAAGGTGCGTAGACTAGTGATATTCCATGCTGGGCTTGTAAATTATTAGGAGAAACTAATAATAATATCATTCCGATTAATACCCCTCTAAATTTATTTCTATTGATAGCCATATAACCGAATAGATCTAAGTGTCTTATTCTTAAATAGTTATTGTTATTGTGATGTTTGAAACTCATTAATATGTTTCGGTTAAGAGGTGGCAAGGTAAGGAAGATTTAGTTTTTTAATAATTTTTTTTTAGAATGATGTGAATCAAGAAGTATATATAATATGATTTTTAAAAGACTAATAGCATGAATAGGTTTTAACTAATGTTTTCTTTAAAACCATAGTATTGAATTTTAACTGTTATGCGCTTATCAGCGGGATTTCCCTTTTTTCATTGCCAAAAAAGGGAAGCAAAAAGTCTAGGCGGCTCTAATGCAGCACGCATAGCAGCTCCCTCATCCCACAATAGCCGCCATTCCTAAGCTTCCTAGATGTTGAACCTTTTTACCTAATTAAATAATTTACTATAGTTTCCCAGCAGATAATTCTCCATTGTCAAAGACACTAATTGAAAAAGAGCAGAGCCATGCCGCTAAACTGTGGGTGCGGGAGCAGCATTCGCAGCAAAGCCTTTTTAGCGGCTTGATTCTTTTGTTTCGTTTTCTTATCAAGCAGAAAATGAAAGCCAGTCGCGGCGAGCGACCATATATGTTTGAAAGAGTATACTTTATATTTAACTAGAAATTCACACAATACTTAAAAATTGAATATCAATAAATTACGGAAATTTAAGTTGAAATCAAATATTATCAATTTTCATCCTTAAAATATAATTAAAGAGAAGTAAGGTATTAATTGAAATACTAATCTTCAAAAATTACCAAAGTTCGATTGAAAGATTAAATAGTTACTATCCTATAATAAAAGTATAATCAAAATTAAGGCAAAAAAATGATACATCTAAAAGATGTATAAATTTTATTATTCATTATCATATATTTGCCCCCTCATACAAAGTTGAATGAAAAAGACTATAAAATACGATACCAAAAAATTAAGCAAAAAAAAGCAGATAGAACTTTATCAAGCTTTGCTTAAGCCGCGACTTATTGAGGAGAAAATGTTAATTCTTCTTCGACAAGGTAAGATTTCGAAATGGTTTTCTGGCATTGGGCAAGAAGCGATTTCTATAGGTTGTACACTTGCCTTGGAAGCAGATGAAAAGATCTTTCCGATGCACAGAAATCTTGGGGTATTCACTTCTAGGAATGTACCGATGAAACGACTATTTTGTCAGTGGCAAGGAAAGATGGCAGGGTTTACTAAAGGTAGAGATCGGTCTTTTCATTTCGGAGCACCGGAGTATAATATTGTCGGGATGATTTCGCATTTAGGACCACAATTATCACTTGCTGGAGGAGTTGCACTTTCCCACAAATTGAATAAACGTAAAAAGATAGCACTTGCTTTTACAGGAGAAGGAGGGACTAGTCAAGGAGAATTCCATGAGGCTCTGAATGTAGCTGCTGTCTGGAAATTGCCCGTAATCTTTGTGATAGAAAACAATGGTTATGGTCTTTCTACACCAACTAACGAACAATATGCTTGCGAAAATCTAGCAGATAAGGCTATCGGATACGGAATGAAAACAGAGATTGTCGACGGCAATAATGTTGTCGAAATGTATGAGACAATTGATCGAATCGCAAAAAAGATCAGAAAATCACCTGAGCCTTATTTGATAGAATGCAAGACATTCAGAATGCGTGGACATGAAGAAGCTTCAGGAACAAAATATGTGCCCAAAGAGCTGATGGACATGTGGGCGAAAAAAGACCCTCTATCAACCTTCGAAAAGCACCTCATTAAAAATGGTATAATAAGCAAAGAAGATGTAGAACAGTGGACAAAAGATATAAAAGAAGAAATCAACTCCGAATTAGAAGCTTCATATGAAGAGCCTATAGTTTCTTCTACAGCTGATGTAGAATTGGAAGAAGTATATGCACCTCATACTCAAAATCTGGATTCTCCATCCTCGAAGTCCACTGAAATGAGATATATAGATGCCATAACCAGTGGCCTCCAGGAAAGTATGAGAACCCACAAAAATCTAGTACTTATGGGGCAGGACATCGCAGATTATGGTGGTGTATTCAAGGTGACAGATGGATTTGTCAAAGAGTTTGGCAAAGAGAGAGTAAGAAATACACCTTTGTGCGAAAGTGCAATTGTGGGCGCAGCCCTAGGATTGACCATGGAAGGAGACAAGGCGATGATGGAAATGCAATTTGCTGATTTTGTAAGTTGTGGTTTTAATCAGATCGTAAATAATTTGGCCAAGATACATTACAGATGGGACCATAATGCAGATGTAGTCGTACGTATGCCGACTGGTGGAGGTATGGGAGCAGGACCATTTCATTCACAAAGTAATGAAGCTTGGTTTACCAAAACTCCTGGCTTGAAAGTTGTGTATCCTTCTAATCCTCATGATGCAAAAGGTCTATTGATTGCTGCTATCAATGACCCGAACCCAGTGATGTTTTTCGAGCATAAAGGGATGTACAGAAATGTTACAGGAGAAGTTCCAGATGGATCATACGAAGTAGAAATTGGCAAAGCAAAACTAATCAGCGAAGGAGATAGTCTTTCGATCATTACATACGGAATGGGCGTCCATTGGGCTATGAAATTCAAAGAAGAATCAAATCTTGACCTTGACATCATAGATTTGATCAGCTTAAATCCAATAGATTACAATACCATCGATGAGAGTGTAAAGAAAACGAATCGAGTCATCGTTCTCCATGAAGATACTATGTTTGGCGGGATAGCAGGGGATATAAGTGCATATATATCTGAGCATTTGTTCGAGTATCTGGATGCACCAGTTTGTAGAGTTGCATCGCTTGACATGCCTGTTCCATTTGAAAAGGGATTGGAGCAGATCTTTTTACCTATAGATCGCTTGAAAGAGAAGGTAACGGAAATTTTGTCATATTAGAAGACATTGTATTTAGTCGATGCCCTAAATTCGGAGTTGTCAATAGATAGATTTCTCCACTCTGGTCGAAATTTGAGACAAACAAGAGCTTATCGATTTTTCGACTTCACTGCGTTTCGCTCAAAATGACAAGAGCCAAATTTCAATATTGCTGTATAAATAGTCAACATCTAACCCCGTGAAATCTCCGTGAAACCCTAGTGTCCGTAGTGGTGAAAGTCAACATCTAACATTGCGACCCTTGCGCAAAACCTTCGTGCCCTTTGCGGTTAAATAGTCAACATCTAGCTAATAAAACATACTTCCGAGTAAAACACCCCCTACCTTCAGAATAAACCCGCTCCACAAACCCCATCTCCCTCTCCAAAATCTTCACCGACCCAATATTATCCTCATCCGCAGAAGCAACAATTTCTTTCATCTTAAGCGAAGAAAAATAATAATAAATAAGACTTTTAGCAATCTCACTTCCAATACGCATCCCCCAAAACTGCTCCCTCAATCGATAAGCAATCTCATTCTCCTTACTATCATTATGATAAACCCCACAAAGACCTACAAAATCAGAATCCGCTTTAGACTCAATCGCCCAAAGCAGAAAATACCTAGAAGTTCCAGTATAATATCCAATAAACTTTCCCAACTCAACCACACTCTCTTCATAATTCAAAGGAGCCTTTATATAACGCATCACATTCTCACTGCCCTGCATAGCATAAAAGTCCTCAATATCCTCGACCCTCAACCTCCGAATAATAAATCGATCAGTTTCAAAAATTAAAGACATCTAGAAAAATTATATAAACAACTCAACAACTCAACAACTCAACAACTCAATAACTCAATAACTCAACAACTCAATAACTCAACAACTCAACAACTCAACAACTAAGTAAAATGCTTCAACCCAATAATCTCCTGCTTCGTCAAAAACCGAGAAAACCCTCTAGGCAAATCCTTCTTAGTCAAACCAGCATAATAAGTCCGATCCAACTTATTCACATGATACCCCAAATGCTCAAAAAGCCTCCTCACAATCCTATTTTTACCCATATGTAATTTAAGCCCAACTTCATTTTTAGGTGCATTTTCAATAAAATCAATCTCATCTACTTTCGCAAATCCATCTTCTAATTCCAAACCTTTCCTGATCTTATCAATGTCTTCTTCACTGATCTCGTCATTCAAAGTAGCATGATAAATCTTAATCACTTCATGGCTCGGATGCGATAATTTGTGTGCCAGATCTCCATCATTGGTCAATAGCAACAAGCCGCAAGTATTCAAATCCAAACGCCCGACAGGATAAACTCTCTCACTCACTTTTTTCTTGACAAGATCGATAACAGTCTTTCTCCCTTTCTCATCATCCAAAGTGGTAACATATCCGACTGGCTTATTCATGAGCAAGTACACTTTGTTTTTCTCTTGCTTTAATGTCTTTTTTTTATGGGTGACTACATCCTCTTCTTCAACCATGTAAGACGGATTGAGCTCCACCTTGCCGTTGACTTGAATTTCTCCACCTTTCACTAATTCTGCAGCGGCCCTTCGACTGCATACTCCACTATGTGCTATATATTTATTTAGTCTCAAATCTTTGTTGTTGTGTGTGTTAATTACAAGGATATGGAAAAAAAGGTTCTAAAGATTGAAATTCGATTTTAAAGTTTGCATGTTGGGCTTACCAATCTTTGCAAGCTTGGGAATCCCTTTGTGTATTATGGCCGAGATTCCCAAGCCTCCCGATAGTTATCGGGAAGGATTGGTAGCTCAGTTTTATTGGACTGAATTCTTGGCAATATGTTGTTGCTCGGAGGCTTACAGTGATTATTGAAAAACAAAAAATAATCTTTTATGAATTTTACAATTTCTTCAATCCAACAAAAAAGCTAATTTTGCGTCATGCTCAAACGATTAGAAATTCAGAATTATGCCATTATCGAATCCCTGGAATTGGATTTGACCAAAGGATTGACGATAGTGACGGGGGAGACAGGCGCTGGTAAATCTATTTTGCTAGGTGCGCTTGGATTGATTATGGGGAAGAGGGCAGATACAAAAGTGCTGTATGAAGCAGAGAAGAAATGTGTAGTAGAAGCAGTTTTTGATATCTCTGAATACAATCTCAAATCCATTTTTGAGGAAGAAGGAATCGATTATGAAGAAGAGACTATCATTCGAAGAGTGATCAGTCCAAATGGTAAAAGTCGCGCTTTTATCAATGACGAACCTTCGAACTTGAGTGTTTTGAAAGCACTGACCGATAACTTAGTAGACCTTCATCAGCAGTTTGATACCTTGGACTTACACAGTGTTTCGTTTCAAACCAAAACTATTGACGCCCTTGCTGGGACGATAGAAAAGGTGGATGCCTATCAAGTTGAGTATTCCGAATATTCTAAAGCCAAAAGAAAACTCAATGAATTAGAAGAAAAGCATCGGAATTCAAACCAAGAAATGGACTTCCTTAATTTTCAAATGAAAGAATTCAATGATGCTGAATTGATGCCGAAGGAGCAGGAAGAAAAGGAGAAACAATTGGTGAAATTGACCAATGCAGAAGACATTCAGAAAATAGGTCACCTGCTTAATCATACCTTGGAAGACAGCGAACCTAGTGTAATAGATACCATTCAAGATCTGCTCAATGATTTATCAAATGTCATGGATTCTGATGAATCTTTGGGTGAATTGTACGAGAGACTATTAGCAATTCAAGAAGAGTTGAGAGACATTGCCAAAGAAGGAGGGAATATTGCTGATGACACAGAATATGATGAGGAACTCATCGAAGAAATCAACAGTAGATTAAATCTTATCTATCGCTTGCAAAAAAAGCACAACACCAATACTTTAGAAGAGTTGCTGGAGATTCAGGAAAATATATCTACCCAATTGTCAAGCTTTGGAGATATTTCTCAAGACATTGAAGATCTAAAAAGTAAGCTTCTTAATATAGAAAATTCATTAGTCAAGAAGGCAAATGTTATTTCTGGTAAAAGGAAAAAGATCGCACCTTCTTTTGAAAAAAGCATTCATGAATTATTAGTGCCTTTATCGATGGAAAATGCATTCATAAAAGTTTCAATTGAGGCGCTAGAAAAACCTGGACCTTCAGGGATGGATTCTATCTCATTTTTATTCGCACCCAATAAAGGAAGTGATTTCAAACCACTGAAAGATATAGCATCAGGAGGTGAAATCTCTAGACTTACACTATGTATAAAATCTCTGGTTGCGGATGCGATGACCTTGCCTACATTGATATTTGATGAGATCGATACGGGCGTTTCTGGTGAAGTAGCATCTAGAATGGGAGAAATATTGGCATCTCTGGCTAAAAAGCACCAAGTTCTATCTATTACTCATTCTCCTCAGATTGCAGGTAAAGCCGACAAACATTATTTTGTCCATAAGAATGACAAAGAAAATCGAACGGTAACCGCTGTCAAAGAATTGGATAATGAAAGCAGAGTAATAGAGATAGCTAAGATGCTGAGTGGAAATCCACCTTCTGCCGCAGCTATCGAAAATGCTAAAGAATTGATGTCTTAGATGTAAGCATCCGAGCAACTGCATAAGAATCAGAGCTTACCAATCCTAAGGGCTTGGGAATCTCAGCCTTAATACTCAAAGGGATTCCCAAGCTTGGAAAGATTGGTAAGCCCGACTTTTAATCTTCTAAATCTAACTTTGCGAATTTAGCGCATTCTAAGGCGACCTTAGCGGTAAAAAAAATCAATCTCAATAAACATCATGGTAGAAAAAAGTATACTTTTATATCCTCAAATAAATTTTATGAATAGACTAATAATATTAATGCTTTCTTTTTTGGCTTTTGGACAAATTGGAAATGCGCAAGTGCTAACAGAATCTAATCTTCCAATTATCGTAATCAATTCCAACGGCGAAGAAATTACGGATGATGGGAAAGTGGATGCTACCATGAAAATTTATTTCAAAGAAGATGGAAGTGTGAATTCCATTAATGATGTTCCAAATGATTATGATGGGCTTATTGATATAAAATTAAGAGGACAAACATCATTATTTTTATTTGATAAGAAGTCATATAGTCTAGAGACTAAAAATGCAGAAGGAAAAGATAGTACTGTGAATTTATTGGATATGCCAAAAGAAAGCAATTGGGTTTTGCATGGTCCTTTTAGTGATAAATCTTTGATGAGAAATGCTTTGATGTATACGATGGCAGATGATATTCTTACTTATTCTCCAAGAGTTCAGATGGCAGAAATTATTGTGAATAATGACTATAAAGGAGTCTACCTTTTTACAGAAAAAATAAAAAGAGATGATAGTAGGGTAGATATAGCAAAGCTTAAGGACGATGATATTACAGGCTTGGATGTGACAGGAGGATATATCTTAAAATTTGATAAAGCTGACCAAGAAGAGATAGGATGGATATCACCTTATTCTATTAGTGCAGCCCAACCTACAAATTTCATATTGGAATATCCTGATTGGGATGATATCATGCCAGAACAAAAATCCTATATTCAAAATTGGATGACTGACTTCGAAAATGTCTTGGCTTCGAGCAACTTTGATGATCCAGATAATGGATATAGTAAGTATATTAATGTGGAAACTTTCATAGATTATATGTTGCTGAATGAATTGTCCAAAAACGTAGATGCTTACAGAATAAGCACCTTCATGTACAAAACGAAAGATAGCGACACCAAATTAGGTCAATTGTATATGGGACCGGTTTGGGATTACAATCTTGCTTTTGGCAATGCTGATTATTGTGAAGGAAGTGAGATTGAAGGATGGGCATATGATTTTAATAGTGTTTGTTCAGACGATTTTTTTCAAGTGCATTTTTGGTGGAAACGATTGTTAGAAGATCCAGTTTTCGAGGCAGAGGTAAAAGAAAAGTGGATGAAACTAAGAAATGGTAAATTTTCTAATGCCAACATAAATGCTTGGATTGATGGTTTTGAAGATCAATTGAATGGACCTCAAGCTCGTAATTTTCAAAGATGGCCTGTTTTAGGAATTTATGTTTGGCCGAATGTATTTATTGGCGATACTTATACAGAAGAAGTAGATTATCTAAGAGGATGGTTAGGTGAACGTATGGCATGGATGGATCAAGCCTTTGATATCGAATTGTCAATAGAGTCTGATTTTACAGCTGATCAATTGAATATTTCTCCTAATCCAGCATCTGATATTCTCATACTAAAAGGGGATTTGGTAATTGATAAAATGAATTTTGAAATATTAGGTCTTGAAGGAAAGACATTCATTTCCGGAACATTAAATAGTGAAAGCACAATTCAAATCAATCGATTGCCAAAAGGCACTTTTATCTTGTTGTTGAATAATGGTGAAAAGACTTACGCACAAAAATTTGTAAAGATTTAAAGTATTGAAAAACTCAAATACTGTCAAAGAGGATTGGAATGCCGTCATAGCTGAAAAGTTAAAAGAGGGGATTTCTATTGAGGATTTGGCGCACGAATACCCTTCTGGAATATTGATAGAACCCAATGTCATGGGATCAGATATTGAGAAGTACAATCATTCTATTAGTGTATCAAAGCCTTGGATAAATATGGCTTCCATTAATGGAGGAAGCTCAAGCGATAAAAATAAACTTGCATTACTAGCTCTTCAACAAGGTGCTAATGGTCTTAGTTTCGAATTATCAAGCCAGGATTCTATTTTAGATATACTTAAAGATATTCTGACCAGCTACTTGGATGTTAGAATTGATTGTAGTCAATTATCTTCTGAAGAAATTGCAAAGCAAAAATCATTGGTCAATCAAAGTTATTATCCTAACTTAAGATGGATAGATAATAGCGATAATTATGTTCAGTGTTTTATTGAGGAAAATGATAGGATTCAATCTATAAAAAGATGTATTGATTCTTTAAAGTCAAATGCTCGGATTGACGTCATATTATCTTTAAGTAAAAACCTATTATTCGAAATTGCATCATTGAGAGCATTGAGAGCATTATTAGAAGAGTCAAATGTGCAATCATTCAATATCCTAGCTAGATATGAAGTAGAAGGAACAAACGAGCTGGGAGATTATAATCTGATCGAGAAAACATACAAAGTCTTGTCAGGTATTTTAGGCGGTGCGAATGCCATCTTAACACCTTATACCGGAGATGAAGACTCTAGACTCACCCTTAATATTCACAATGTTTTGGATTTAGAATCAGGAATGAAGAACGTATTGGACCCGCTTGGTGGTTCTTATTATATAGAAAAATTGACAGGCGAAATAATTTCAAAAGTGAAATTATAGCTGTTGAGCTCTTAAGCTGTTAAGAATTTAAAAAAAAGAGCATAAGAGCTAAACAACTAAAATAAAAAGAGCTTAAGAGCTAAAATACTAAACAGTTATAATAAAAAGAGTTTAAAAACTTAAGAGCTTAAACCCAAAGTTCGAAAAACAATCTTAGTCAAGTTATTAAGTATTAGCGTTTAATAAAAACACATCAAACAATATAAAATGAACATTTCATTAGTAGGAAAAAATGCACTCGTTTGTGGCAGTTCTAGAGGGATCGGCAAAGCATCTGCAATTGTGCTGAGCCAACAGGGAGCGAACATAACTTTAGTGGCAAGAAGTGAAGATAAGTTGATCGCTGTATTGACCGAGTTGGATACATCACAGGGACAACGTCATGACTACTTGGTTGCTGATTTTTCAAATCAAGCTGAACTCAAGCAAAAGATAGAAGATTTAGTTGCGAAAAAGAGCATTAATATTCTTGTGAACAATACGGGAGGTCCAAAAGGCGGACCTATTGTTAATGCAAGTTCAGAGGAGTTTTTGGACGCTTATCATAAGCATCTTGTGTGTAATCATATTTTGGCTACCACCGTGATACCAGGAATGGAAAAAAGTGGATATGGAAGAATTATAAATATCATTTCAACTTCGGTCAAAAGTCCAATAGTTGGCTTAGGTGTAAGCAATACTACAAGAGGCGCGGTTGCTAGTTGGGCGAAGACGCTTGCTATTGAAATCGCTGGTACGGGAATAACAGTAAATAATGTTTTGCCAGGATTTACGAGTACTGGTCGATTGGACGAAATCATCCGGAATAAATCTCAGAAATCTGGGATGAGTATAGAAGATACTGCTGATGCAATGAAGTCTACAGTGCCAATGAAAAGATTTGCTGATCCTTCTGAAGTGGCTAATGCCATAAGCTTCTTAGCAAGCCCAGCAGCTTCCTACATCACAGGAATTAATATACCTGTAGATGGTGGTCGAACAAAATGTCTGTAGTATGGAGGAGAATGGACCAACAAATGAATTATTCCCAGAGCATCCAGAAATGCTCTCTGAAAGTGATCTTTATAATGCAATAAAAGAGAGGGTAGCGTATTTGTTGGAAACAAGTCCTGAGTTATTGATGAGTTCATTGTATCGATTAGATGTATTGGAAGTAAAGATAAATGCTGTCCTAGCCCCTGATTCTCCTGTCGCTCCGATCGAAGGATTAGCCAGACTCATATTGGATAGACAAAAAGAACGGATTGCAACCAAGAAAAAATATAAATCAGATTCTCCAATCCCTGGTTGGGAATTTTAATTATGAGCCTCTTCAAAAGCATAGGAATTGTTTTTAGATCGATCAAATACAGTGAGACGAGCCTTATTCTAGACATATTTACAAGAGAAAAAGGAATGCGATCTTTCATCGTAAGTGGAGTCAGATCCTCAAAATCAAAAAACAAGGCTTCCCTTTACCAACACCTGAACATTCTAGACCTCGTAGCCTACGATAAAGACAATAAACTAGCAAGAATAAAAGAGTGCAAAATTGAGCATTATTACCAACGATTGACCTTTGATGTCGTCCGCTCTTCCATTGGTTTATTCCTACTAGAAGTCTGTAAAAACGCTATCAAAGAGAAAGAAGAAAATATAGAATTGTTCGATTTTATTTATAATAGATTGACACTTTTGGATAGTGATACTCCTCTCAATTTTGGTCTTTTTCCAATCAAATTCTTACTAGAACTGAGCCAATACATCGGTTTCCTTCCATATAATAATCAAGATTCCAACAACACATATTTTGACTTATACAATGGTCGATTCATCCCAGAAATGACAGAACAAAAATACGTTTCCAGCAAAGAAGTAAGCACCAACATCGCAATCATTACTAAAACAGAAATGACCCAATTAAATTCACTTTCAATCCCAAAAAGCCTAAGAAATCAAATCATCGATGACCTCATAATATACTACCGCCTCCACATAGATCAATTCAAAGAACTAAAAACCCTACAAGTCCTCCGCACCATCTTCTAAAAAAAACTCCGTGTATCTCCGTGCCTCCTCCAGGAATCTCCGTGTAACAAAAAATGCCCCACTCCCATTAATAAATCTCCAACCCCTGTAACGAAACCCCACAAAAGTCGTTATAACTCCATACATATCCCCAGATTTTAAAGATATTGCACCACAATTCAAATAGAACAAAAAATGAAATACTCCATTATATTACTTTTCACCTTCATAGTAGGCACCTCTTTCGCCCAAGGCATAACATTCGAAACCTCAGACTTTCAGACAGCACTAACTAAAGCCAAAGCAGAAAACAAGTTGATCTTTATGGATGCATACGCCACTTGGTGTGGACCGTGCAAATGGATGTCAAAAAATGTATTTACAGATTCAAATGTCGGTTCATATTTCAATGAAAAATTTGTGAATATGAAAATAGACATGGAGAGAGGAGAAGGAATAGAGTTGGCAAAAAAATATGAAGTAGTAGCATATCCAACATTATTATTCATTGATGGCAATGGCGATCTTATGCATTTATCCACTGGTTCGAGACCAGCAGATGACTTCTTGGATCTTGGTAAAGCGGCCAATGATCCCAATCGACAATTCACAACGATGAAAAAGCGATTTGACAAGGGAGAAAGATCTGATGAATTCTTAAAATCGTACACTGATGCATTGACCTCAGCTGGAATGAAGAATTTTAATGAAGTGGCACAATTATATATGGATTCTCAAAAAGATTGGACTACAGAAGAGAACATGAAGTTTTTATTCGACTACTCAGAAGCGTCATTAGATTCCAAACTATTCAACTATACACTTGAACATAAGGAAGCGTTCATTGCCCTAGTTGGGGAAGATAAGTTCAATCAAAAACTGAATTATGCTGCAGATTTTGATCGTGGAAAATCTGGAATTACAAGAGAAGATGTAGATGGTTTAAAAGTACATTATGGTAAATATTTTTCTACAGAAATAGCTGAAAACATGGCTATGAAAAGTTATTTCAACCAATTGATGTACACCCCCAATCCTGTAGAACAAGAAAAATTCAAAGCAGAAATTCAATTATTTTTAGCAAGTAAACCAGATGTAGGTTCCAATTTCTATAACGCGGTCGCATGGCAAATTTATGAGATATCCAACGATAAAGGACTTCTATCCAAGGCAGCAGCATGGGCACAACTTTCAATCGATGGTTCAAGGACTTCTTTCAACACAGATACAATGGCAGCGCTTCAATACAAATTAGGAAACACAAATAAAGCAAGAGCTTTCGCCATAGAATCTATTGATCTCGCCAAAAAAGAAGGCAACGACTACAGCGCCACAGAAGACCTCCTAAAAAACATCAACCTCAAACAGTAGATAGTTCCATCGGAATGACATCTCAACATCTCCAACGGAGCGAAATTAAAATGGACAAACAAGGGAGTGACACCCCCAATATATACCTTGTCATCCTGAGCGAAGTGATAAACGAAGTCGAAGAATAAAGGTGCACTAAACAATATTTAATTTCGACCTTGTTTAGAAATCTACCGAATGAATGGACAAAACAACATTCTTATTTCTATTGGAAAAGGAGGATAGGGTATAAAAACTTGCTAGATTTCTCTGCTACGCATAGGCGTCAACCTAACATATTAATATATGATATTTTCATATATGTAAATTATTCATTTTCATTCATAATTATGAAATGTAACCCAGGAAACCTCTTTGCTTTAATCTATAAGACGTTATTCATTGCAGAATTTAAGATGTTTAGAATTAAAAATTAGTAAATATATTTTTATTCTATATCTATAAAATGTTGATAGTATGCATATTATGAAATACAAATTGATGGTTAATAATAAAATATTCACTTTCAAACGAATATGGTCGCTCGCCGCGACGAGCGTTCATTTCTTCCTTGATGAAGAAACGAACCAAAGAAATCAAGCCGCTAAAAAGGCTAAACTGCGAATGTGACTGAATGATCTATCGTAGATAGTTTGAAGCGGGACTGACTGGTCTTTGGCGAAGCCAAAGTATTGAGCAACAGCTCAATAAAGGAGGGAACCCGAAAGGGGTGGGTAGATAAATAAATGAAGAAACCTGCATTGCAGGATGGGGTGGCCTCCCATCGCTTTCGCGTTCATTCCCTTATCAGCTATCGCTGCTACATCTTCGATGATCGGTCATTCCCCCACAGTTTAGCGGCATGGCTATGCTCTTTTTAGGTTGTGCTTTCAACTAAATAATTGCACAAATATAGCTTAAGAAGCTATTATACAGTTTTTTACACATAAAATATACATATATATATATATAATTCTTAGGTTGACGCATATGTCCGCTATGGTTGAAATTCGGACAGTTGGAGCATTATCAATCCTTCCACTGTGGTTCAGGATGACAATACACTAATGAGCGTAGGCTTACGAAATCTTCGGAATGGTAATGCCAAAAAATGCAATATGTGAAAACACACCATTTACAATCCCTGCAAAAAGCCCGTAATCAAATCCAATGCCTTTGGATCAAACGTAGTTTCAATGATGGCATATTCCTGCAATGAACAGACATTACATTGTTGCATGAGGTGATTAAAACCTTCCAGCTCTATTTCTTGGTGATTTTTATTTCCTGCCATTTCTAAATACTTCTTTATAGCAGCAAGATTTTCTTTTGCACTGACTTGGATATCTTCAGAGCCATTAAGAGCAAGAACTGGGCACGTCACTTTCTGCCATGATGGACCTGGATCATATGCTAGAAAATATCTGAACCATGGTGTAAAAAAAGTAGCACTAATAGTCATATAGTAAGCTGAACTATTCTGACCCAATAATTTTTGATCATCCTCAGGAAGTGCATTGTAGAAAACTTTAACCTCGTCAATCAAGGTGTCAAATAATTCCTTAGGTTCCTTATCTTGATTGACAATAGAGTAAATCTTCGGAAGCTTTTCTTCTAATATAGACAATCCCTCAGCAGACATTCCAATCTTTTCTAAAATCAGTTTGTTTTGAATCGTCATCAATTCTGCTATTGGAATTGCTGGTCCAGCAATAGATACAATAAAATCAACATTGCCATAATCAGCCGCAACTTTTGGAGCGATCATCCCTCCTTCGCTATGACCAATTAATCCTATTTTTTTGGAGTCAATTTTTTCTAAGGTATGCCCATATTTTATTGCAGCCAAGACATCAGTAGCAAAATCAGCCGAAGTACTTTCTGTATAATTACCTCCCGAATATTTGACTCCTCTATCATCATACCTCAGCACAGCTATTCCATTTCTAGTAAGGTGATCGGCTATAACTAAGAAAGGTTTATGATTCAGAATTTCACTATTTCTATCTTGTGGACCTGAGCCAGATATAAGAATCGCCAATGGGAAAGGTCCTTCTCCTTCAGGAATAGTGATCGTACCCGCTAAATCAATATCTGCTTCGTCATTATGAAATTTTACATTTTCGTAAGAGTATGGAAATGGTTCTTTTGGAACTTGAAGGCGAACAATTTCAGATTTTTCATCTATTCTTTTCAGATTCAATTCTGCGCTTAGACCTTGAGTCCATACACCAATTATCTCTTCTTTTTCAGCGTTGTATAGACCTTTGTATGATGCATTAAAACTGGAATAGTCAAAAAATATAGAATCTCCTTTTATATCTAATCCAGATCCTACCTGATCATATACTTTTTGAAGTGGTACGCTAAGCAGAATTCTGTTTGCTTTAATTTGTACTTCAAAATTAACTTCAATCTCAATTCCACTAGATGTTATAATTCCTCCCCAAAGACCATCAAATTTATCCTGTCCAGTTATTGATAAAGAAAAAGTGAATGCAAGTATAAAGGAAAATAAAGTTGTGTATTTCATTTTTATATATGGTTTTGAGTAAATCTCAAATGTACTAAAATGTGTTGCTCCATTTTTACAACAATTATATAATCAAGAATGATTCCAGACATTCATATAATGAGGTGTTAAGAAAATTTTAATTTTTTAATGCTGAGAATAAAGCCAACAGTATTCAAAGTTGTGTTTGAAAAATGTAAGGTGTTTGACACATAAAGATATTAGTGACGGGTAGATTTCTAATTGGATCATGAATTGTCAAAATTATACGGATTTAAATGATAAATAAATTAATTAGGTAGAGGCACCGCAATACATTTGTGTCTTGGATTAAGAGGATGACTATAGTTTATTTATTAATTCATTTGAATGACACTAGTTTATACACCCTTTTAAACTGTTTTACAATGAGGAGGATTAACCTTCTATCAGGCATCTTTTGGTGCCTGATTTTTCTGCTTTCTTGTACTTCCCAGAACTCAAATTCGCCCAAAATACATTTTGTAATCCCTGCAGTGAATACATTTTTTGATTTCACTCAGGACCTGATTATAGAGATAGATATTTCAGATGAAGATTTAGTCATGGAATATAATTTCTGGTTAGAATCAGATTCTGGATGGGAATATTTCTCAGAAAGGAAGAAAGTAAATAAAAATAATCACAAAATCTTATACAGATTTGATCTTTCAAATAATGCCAAAAGTGATTTTTCCATTCACTTAGAAGTAGTGGACAATGATGGAAACAAAACTTATGAAAAGTTGAAGGTGTCAACGCTCTAAAGTTAAAGTAATAATAAGTAGATTGTTTAAAAAGAGCTTACCAATCCTAAGGGCTTGGGAATCTCGCGCATTGTGAACAAAGGGATTCCCATGCTTGCAAAGATTGGTAAGCCATACATTTTGTAAGCATTAGCGCCCATTGAGTGGAAGAATTGACATTTTATCATAGACCAAATTTCGAAGTTTTTTGACATTTCATTTCAAAATATCTCGTACCCAATATTGTTGAGATTTTATTCTGAAATCATGGAAACCAAACAACTGGTACAAATGTTGTATTTTTATTAGTACAAATCAAATAAGAATACATTATGTCGAATAGAACTATTCCAACGGTGGACCTTTCAAAGTTTGTCCACGGCAATGCGGATGAAAGAAAAGCATTTGTAGACAAATTAGGCAAAGCATTTAATGAAGTAGGTTTTGTAGGAGTTGTGAACCATGGGATTGATAAAGCGCTTGTTGATGGTTTTTATAATGCATCTAAGACATTTTTCTCTCAGCCTGTAAGCACAAAACGTAAATATGAAATCGTTGGTTTGGCAGGTCAGAGAGGATATACAGCTTTCGGAAGAGAACATGCTAAGCAGAGTCAAGTCGCTGATCTTAAAGAATTTTTCCAAATTGGTCAATGGGTTTCTGATGATCATCCTTTGAAACATGAATATCCTGATAATGTAAATACGGTGGAGACGCCTGAGTTTTATGATAAAGGAAAGGAACTATACAAAGGATTTGAAAATGCTGGAGGCCATTTATTGAGAGCAATCGCGCTTCATCTAAATCTTGATGAGGTTTATTTTGAAAATCCAATTCATGATGGAAATAGTATTTTGAGATCAATCCATTATCCTCCGATTACGGAAGAACCAAGAAGTGCAATCCGAGCGGAACAGCATGAAGATATCAATCTGATCACCTTACTAGTAGGGGCATCTGCTGGTGGATTGCAACTGTTGAATACAGATAACGAATGGTTGGATATCACTCCTGAAGAAGATGAAATCGTAATCAATGTTGGCGATATGCTCCAAAGATTGACAAATAATTATTTAAAGTCAACAACGCATAGAGTAGTAAATCCTCCGAAAGAATTGTGGCATGTGCCAAGACTTTCAATTCCATTTTTCTTACATCCTAAGAGTGCTATGCCGCTAAATTGCTTAGATTCTTGTGTTACTGCTGAAAATCCGTTGGCATATGAGCATATTACAGCAGGCGAATACTTGGACGAAAGACTAAGAGAAATAGGTCTTAAAAAGTAATTTTGACGGCTAATTAAACTTACTTTATAGATTATTGTCGAAGATATAGAGACGAAATCCTGTGAAGTACGTTAATTTTGATGTATTTTTGCACTATAAAAATAAATAATCATGGTTAATATGAGTATGCTTTTTGGAATGCCTGGGATGACAGAGATGTTGATTATAGCTTTTATTGTGCTTTTATTATTTGGTGGTAAAAAATTGCCTGAACTAATGAAAGGACTAGGAAAAGGTATCAAAGAATTCAACAATGCTAAAGCAAGTATTGAAACTGAGGTAAAAGAAAGTATGAAAGAAATAGATGATAATAAATAGCAAAAGCTAGTATTTCATCTCATCGATAATAAGAGGGAGGTCTGTCTAATGACAGACCTCCCTCTTGTAGTTTTATGACATTTCTCTTCATAGTTTGTAACAAACTGGCATAAAACTCTAATTGAACATTTTCACTGTAACGTTTTCACAATCTTGAAGCTAAATAGTGTTAGACAAATTGATTTATTGCTGAATATATAAATGTATTGAGCATAAATTTTTGACAAATAGCTGTCAAATCTTGCAAAAGACTTTTCGCGAAGAAATTCAGGATCGCTTTTTGTTTATGCCTTGATTATTAATCAATTGTGTTATGAAAAGATCGCTTCTACTTATAGTTTTCATTGGATTTTTTATTTCTATAAAAGGTCAAATAACAGATATAAAATATTTGATGGAATATAATAATTCTACCAGCTTGTATGATTGTAAAATCGTGATTATAGAAGGTGAAGGGATTACTTATAAGCAAAGATTGTTGACAGAAATTCACTATACTCTTGTAGTTCCTACGGGCGTCCAATGCATAATCGAGGAGCGACATCAACCAATTATGGATAATAAATTCTACGAAGGGACTATCCCATTTGATTGGCAATTTTTTATATCAGCAATTTCTCCATCATTACAACCAGAAAATGATTTTCATTTAGTCTGCCCAAGTGGAATAGATCAAGCAACATTCAATAATCTGTATGAAGGAGATACTATTACTTTATTTTCAGTATTTGTAGATGTCGACCCTTGCGAGAATTCAGTAAGACCACACACAAGTGGTGTAGATCCAAACTATATGGATGGAAATTACTGGAATAAGTATAAAATGTTTACTGGTGGAGATTATACCGGTAATCTTATAACTAATTATGAATGCCCAACTTCTGATTTCAACGTTACATATGTAGACATGCCAGCAGATGGCAATATTAAAACAAATGACAACGTAAGTGCAGAAACCACCTATGGACCTACATCTACCTTGACTGCAAAACCATCAGGAAGTGTTGAATCATTAGTTGTAAATACAGACGGGACATATAGTTTTACTGCAAATACTGTAGGTAATTATATTTATGAAGTTCCTGTCAGCCCTCCTTCTTCAGCATCTGGAAATCTGACCTCAACATTGAACTTAAAAGTAGTAGATTACGTGGAACCTGATTTGAGACCGATCGCAAATCAAGATATCGGCACTACTAGATTGAACACTGAGATCACATTGAATACTTTGGGAAATGATAGATGTGTAGTATCAAATGGATGTGAATTGGATGCTACATCTGTTACGATTATTACACCACCAAGTCAAGCGGGGAATGCTGTTGTAAATGGAGTGACCGGCGATATTACTTATACACCTGAAACAAATTATACAGGTTCAGACACCTTGGTTTATCAAGTATGTGTAGATGGGGAATCTTCAAATTGTAGTATTGCAGAGCAGATAATTATTATATCATTTATCGAATTGACTCCAAACAAAACTTTTGCAGCGGATGATTTCATTAGCACACAACAATGCACTCCAGTAAGCGGAAATGTGCTTAATAATGATAGTGATAAAGATAGCGATACTCAATCAGTCGTGGCACAAAACATGACATTGCCCGAAGGGACATTGACACTATTTTCGACAGGATTCTATGTTTTTGAACCAGCAGATTCTTTTTTCGGACCGGTAGATATTCCGTATTCCATATGCGATAATAATCTGACTATGGCATGTGCAGACGCTACACTTCATATATTGGTTGAGAGAGATTTTACAATTAATATCAGAGTTTATTTAACAGGTGGATTATTGAATAATGGAAATGAAACAGGTACTACTCATTCGCGACCTTTAATGAGAGACAATCTTAGATTTAGCCCATATACCTCATTGAGATATATCCCTGACAATGATCCCTATAGTCAAATGAATTCCACTACATGGGAAAGTGGAAATGAGAAATACAATCATGTAGAATCAGGTCTTATCACAAAGTTCACCTTTATCTCTGATCCAGAAACCATATTTGGAGTCGAAGGTGAAGATGCAATCACAGATTGGGTATTTGTAGAATTAAGATCAAAATTGGACAATACGAATATCATTTCTACAAGATCTGGTTTAGTCCAGAGAGATGGAGATGTTGTAGATTTAGATGGTGTATCGGGACTTAGATTTCCAGGTATTGAAGTGGATGATTATTATGTAGTAGTCAGACATAGGAATCATCTTGGCGCCATGACAGCTACTGCTATGACTCCTGCTCAATTGAATGATTTGGTAGATTTTACACAGTCATCAACTGGCATATTCGATTTTGGAAATTCAAAATTTGGTGGAGCGTATGATTATACCAATCTAGCTCAAAACCCATATGCAAAGAATGGCTATTCAGCACTTTGGAGTGGCGATTTGGATGGAAATGGAAAGATTAAGTATTCAAACCCAGGCGATGACTTGAATACCTTATTATCCGATCTTCTAGGGTATGAGATTAAAGATGCGAGTGGGAATACCATTGATTATAATTTCTTCACCAATTATGATTTCGCTTATGGCTACCATATCGGAGATCTAGACATGAATGGCAAATCGAAATATGATAACCCCAATGATGACAAAAATATGCTCTTTGGACAAATATTATTCTACCCATTAAATTCTCAATTCTTATCCAACTTCGATTTTTTCATCGAGCAGATCCCAGAATAGTAAATCTCTCCAATCTCACCACAACGGGAAAAAGATTACACGGAGATTCACGAAGTCTAAACTGAGATTCACCGAGTGTTTTCCCTACTAAATTGGCGAACCTCTTCAATCTTTCCAATCTCTTCAATCTCTCCTTTGTGACCTTTTGCGCAAACCTTCGCGCCCTTTGCGGTTAAATAAAGTCAACATCTAACCATGCCACCCTAAACCTCATACCTCATACCTTAAACCTTACTCCAATCTCTCCAATCTTTCCAATCTTTTATGCCTACTAGTTGTCAAAGTGTATTGATAAAGCACCCTCGCTAGTATTTTCAGCATTTTAGGATCACTATTTGTCTTTTACACCTAAAGTATTGTTGACATTAAACCAATCTTGATTATGAAAAAGATGCTACTATTTATTATTTTATTCATTGTACTAAATCTTACGATAACAGCCCAGGTGACTTATATTAATACCCTGTTAGAGGGCAAGATGAACATCAATGATGTACCAAATTCAGGAGCTACTTACGGCCCATCTGCATTGCTGATTTCTAAACCAGCAGGTAGCATTGCAACATTGAATTTAAATATAGATGGCACATATTACTTCATAGCTAATGGTGTAGGTTGCTATATTTATGAAGTGCCTATTTGTTTTCTACCTACAGGATCCGATTGTATTACGGCAAAGTTGAAGTTTTGTGTAGTAGATTTTTTGGAACCTGAATTAAGACCTATTGCAAATTCGGATTTTGGAATGACTAAAATAAATACTGCCGTTACTTTGAAATCTTTAGAAAATGATAGATGCATTGTCACTAATGGATGTGAATTAGATGCGACTTCTGTCTCAATAGTATCTCAACCAAGCCAGGGCGGTAGTGCTTCTGTAGATGCATCAAATGGAGACATTACATATACACCAGCTCAAGATTTTGTAGGGAAAGATACCTTGACATATCAAGTCTGTGTGGATGGAGATGCTTTAAATTGTATTGTTGCTGAACAGATAATCACAATCTTGGCAGGTACTACATCAAACTTTACATTTGCAGTAGATGATTTCGCAAGTACCCAACAAAGTACGCCTGTTAGTGGAAATGTATTGAACAATGATATGGATGTTGAAGGTGATATATTATCAGCAGTGGCGCAGGATATAACTTTGTCAGAAGGTACTTTTACGCTCTTTTCGACAGGAGATTATGTTTTTGAACCTGCTGAATATTTCTTTGGACCTGTAAACATTCTATACAGCATATGTGATGATAATATGTCTGTGGCTTGTGCGGATGCTACACTTCATATATTAGTGGTGAGAGATTTGACGATCAGAGTTAGAGTCTATTTGGAAGGACCATTATTAAATAATGATAATGAAGTAGGGACTACGCATGAAAGACCACTCATGAGGGATAATCTCAGAATAAGTCCATATACCTCAAAAAGATACATTCCTGACAACGATCCCTATGCTCCTATGAGTGCTATATCATGGGAAGGTGGTAAAGAGAAATATGCTCATATAGAATCAGGACTTATTTCAAAATTTACTTTTATCGCTGATCCATTATCTGTATTTGATGTATCTGGAGAAGATGCAATTACAGATTGGATATTTGTCGAATTGAGATCAAAATTTGATTATACGAATATCATTTCTACAAGATCTGGACTGGTACAGCGAGATGGAGATATAGTTGATTTGGATGGCGTATCGGGGCTTAGATTTTCTGGGATTGATGTAGACGATTATTATGTGGTAGTACGACATAGAAATCATCTTGGGGCAATGACTGCTTCTGCAAAGACACCATCTCAATTAGATGAATTAGTAGATTTCACAAAAGTAGAAACAGGTTTTTTTGATTTTGGAAACACAAAATATGATGGGTTATTTGATTACACTAATCTTGCTCAAAGTTCACATACAATAATGGGGTACTTGGCACTTTATGGAGGAGATTTTGATGGAAATGGTAAGATCAAATATTCAAGTCCTAATGATGATCTATCGATATTGTTTGAAGAAGTTATGGGACATGAAAGATTAGATGACAATGGGAATGTAATTGGCTATAACTATTTTACTTCATTTAATCTTGCCTATGGATATCATCGTGGTGATTATAATATGGATAGTAAAGTAAGATTTACTAATCCAATAGATGATATGAACATGGTTTATGGACAATTAATATTCTACCCGTTAAATACTACTTACAGTTCTCTCTTTAATCATTTTATCGAGCAGATCCCGGAATAGTAAATCTCTCCAATCATGGTGCACATAGGGATTCCCAAGCTTGCAAAGCATGGTAAGCCCGAGTTCTTGAACATTTGCCCATCTTTTTTGGATCTGATGATGAAACAGAGCTTACCAATCCTAGGGGCTTGGGAATCTCGACCATAGTACATAAGTGTTTTTCTCCCCAATATCTCCAATCTCTCAACCCTTTCCAATCTTTTAATTTGACAACTGCTTGTCATATCATGTGTTTTAATATGTGTAGTCCTAAAGCACAAGCATTACACATTAAATAATATTATCAAGTGTTTTTAACTGATACTCAGTAAAATATAGTATTTTTACATACGAATTCCATAAATATGTAACCCTTGCATATAAAAAAGAGAATTCAAATTATCTCAATTACAGTTTTTTAGGATCATTATTTGTCTCAATATGTATCATAACTTATTGATTCTAAACCAATTTTAAATATGAAAAATCTAGCAATTATTTTCTTCTTCATTTTAGGGACACTTTCATCTATTTCTGCTCAAGTCACATCTGTAAAGTACTTATTGGAGTACAATGATGCAACAGCAGTCTATGATTTCAAACTGGCTATACAATCAGGTACGGCAATTACCTTTCCTCAAAGAGTCCAATTCAATTCTCAAATTTCAGTTGTTATACCAACAGGATCTACGATAGCTTTGTCAGAGTTTTTTAATCCTCTTGAGGATAATCAAAACTATACAGGAACGATTCCTTCCGTTTGGGAAATGGGAGATGGTGTAGTTGCCCCGCCTGCACAGCCAGAAAGTGATTTTTACAATATTTTTCCCATTCTTTCGCCCATCAGTTCATATAACAATCTATCTTCTGGAGACTCAATAACACTATTTAGCCTAGATATAAATGTAAATCCATGTGAAAATAGTGTACGTCTATTCGAAAACGGAGTGGACCCATCATCTACAGAAATGCCTGATCAGGGAGACTATAGCAATGGCTTCACTTTGGGAAGCATTAACCAAATATATGATGGCAACTTAGAATCTACTTATGTGGGCAACTGGACAGCATCGCTACCTGATTATGAAATTTGTGAGTTAGCATGTGTAGAGCTGGTACCTGCAATGGAATGCGCACCTGAAGATTTGACATATGTTTGGAGTACAGGAGAAACGTCTCCGACCATTACAGTTTGTCCAAGTGAAAATACAACATATTCTGTAGAAATAAATGGACCTAATTCAGCTACTAACTCTGTTTCTAATACTGTTTCAGTAATAGAAGCACCTATAGTATCTATAGACGGATCTAGCGAGATTTGTGTTTCAGGTTTTACTTTTTTGACACCTACATCAGGAGGCAACTGGGTAAGTAGCAATAATATTATTGCTACTGTAACCAACGGTGGTGTTGTAGAAGGAATAAATGCAGGAAGTGCGATATTTTCTTTTATAGATACATCTACTGGATGTGCTTCTGAGGACATAGAGATCATTGTGAAAGCACTGCCAGAGGTAATGATTACAGGTTCAGATTCTATTTGTGTGAATGGCACTACGACTTTATCTCCTGGTACAGGCGGTACTTGGACATCAAGTAATCCGGTGGTACTTACAATTGATAATTCAGGAAACGCTACTGGATTTGCTGTAGGAAATGCAACATTGACCTATACAAATATTTCAACGGGATGTGCTTCATTACCTTCAGATACAGTCTGGGTACTTGATGACCCTATAGTAGAAATTACAGGTGATGATAGATTATGTACCGGTGAGACATCTTCCGTTTCTCCTAATACTGGTGGCACATGGGTATCTAATTCTCCTTCTGTAGCAACCATTATATCAGCCACAGGGATAATCACAGGAGTAGCACAAGGTGTTACTACTTTTACTTATACAGATGTGGTGACAGGTTGTACAGCAACTACTACGGGACTTATTGTAGATCCTGTTCCATCCGTGAGTACAGACTCAGATATGATATGTATTACTTCTACTGCAAACCTCAGCCCATCATCTGGTGGAGTATGGACAGCATTGAATGCTTCTACAGCTTCTTTAGTAGGAACGACTGTTACAGGGATATCAAGCGGAGATGCTGGATTTTTATTTACAGGAGATGCGACAGGATGTGTGTCTGATACTTTGTGGATAAATGTAGAACCAGGTCCTACGACAACACTCACAGGACCAAATCAAATATGTGTAGGAAGTACTACTACGATAGAACCGTCATTTGGCGGCTCATGGTCAAGTACTGATCCTAATATTGCAACAGTTGACAATTTTGGAAATATTACCGCAATAGGAGCAGGATGCGTAAATTTTATATTTACAAGTGCATCTACACTTTGTGCATCGGAGCCATCTGAGCCAGTATGTGTAAATCCAGCTCCAATAGTAAGTGCATCATTAACTAATCTTTGTATAGGAGAGACTATGGCTTTATCACCTGCTTTTGGTGGTACATGGACATCTAATGATTCAGGTGTAGCAACAGTAAATGTATTTACTGGATTAGTAACAGCTGTTTCGGCAGGGACAGTAACATTTACTTTCACCGATTCTAGTAGTGGTTGTTCAAAAACCACACAAGAGGTGACAGTAAACTCAAAACCTATTGTAGAATTTACTGGTCCAGATACAATATGTGTTGGATTTACAACAGCTATTTCTCCTACCTCTGGAGGAACATGGACAAGTAGTAATTTTATTATAGCAACGATTGATAATTTAGGTAATGTAACAGGTTTTACTCCTGGTATGACCGATCTTATCTTTACAGATACAAATACAGGTTGTAGTTCCGATCCATTGAAGGTAACAGTTTTAGCTGCTGCAGAAGTAAGTATTACTGGAGATGATGAACTTTGTATTGGTGAGACCACTCAATTGCTTCCTTCATCTGGAGGTACATGGACATCGGCTGATGCTTCAATTGCAACCGTAACTATTAGCGGACTTGTACAAGGTGTTGGTGCTGGTGTTACAATTTTTCAGTTTACTTCTGGAATAGGACAATGTACTTCAGAAGGGACTGATCCTATTACTGTAAATGCAGTTCCACCTACGGCAATAATTGGTGACAGTATAATCTGTGTTGGTCAATCAACACAATTGAGTCCTACCTCAGGAGGGTTTTGGGAATGTCATAATCCATCAATAGCTACTATTGATAATAATGGATTGCTTACAAGCTATTCGGCAGGAACGATAACATGTGTATGGAGGGATAATATAACGGGGTGTACTTCTAATGAAAGTGATCCAATATTAGTAGAGCAATGCATGATGCTTACAACCTCTTGCGAAGACATCAATCCAGATAACGTTTTTTGTGATTACAATGTACTTAGCCAAGTAGAAGGATCACTAAATTCAGAAGATACTCCAGGGAATCAACCTCCAAATATATTATGTGATGGTGAAGCTGGAAATATTATGTGGTTAGGATTTATTGCATTGGAAGGAGACTATGAGATTATTATTAATAGTAGCAGTTGTACTCCATTTCCAGGAGGAGTCCCAGGGATTCAAGTGGGTCTATATTCGAGCTGTGATTTTGATGAATCGAATAAGGTTTTTTGTGGCTTAGGTTTTGAAATGGAGAATCAAATAATAATTTCATCTAATGTATTGACCGCTGGAAATGTTTATTACATGTTTATCGATGGGATTCATAATTCTACCTGTGATTTTGATATTGATGTCAATGGTAACTATGACAATTCATATTGTACTGATTTATCCAAAGTGACAGGAACAGCATATATTGATACCAATGAAAATGGAATATATGATACTGATGAAACACCACTTCGAAATGTAATGATATCATTATTCCCAGGAAATTTTTCAGTCCTTACTAATGATGATGGAAAGTATATTATCAATACTCCAAAAGGGGGTGCAACTTTAACTGCTCAGGTAAATGAAGGCGATTGGGTGGAAGATTTCTTGACTTTAGACGATGTGTCAGTATTAGAAGAATGTGTAGAAGATATCAATTTTGGATTTGTACCATCCTCGAATTCAAATGTTTCAGTAAGACTATCAATATCTAATACTGTTGTAAGGTGTGATTGGGAAACTAGATTTTATATCACATTAGAAAATACAGGATCAGAACCTTTTGAAGGGATACTAGAATTTGAATTTGATGACGAGGCTACTTTTTTTAGCAGCCCTATACCAAATATCAATGTTAATGGAAATAAATTAATCGCAACTACAGGACTATTGCTGCCATTTATTCCACAACAATATGAGGTTAATTTGAAAATGCCATCAGGCAGCACGAATCTTCCAATCCTAGATTTTAAGTTTGAATTGAAAGATGTTACTGATGTTCAAGTCGCAGAATACAGCTATTCAGAACAACTAAGATGCTCTTATGATCCGAATGACAAAAGAGAATATCCAGATAGAGAAGGTGAAGACAATCTGACTTTGATGGATGAGGATATTGAATACACCATTAGATTTCAGAATAATGGAAATGATACTGCTTTCTTAGTTAAGATTGTAGATGTCTTGGATCCAAATATAGATCCTACTTCGATTCGAGTTGTGAATTCAAGTCATGATGTAGAGACTTGTATCGAGGGAAATAATTTGATTTTCCTTTTTGAAGATATCAACCTTGTAGACAGCATGACTAACTATGATGCGAGTCAAGGTTTTGTAACATTTAGAAGCAGAACAAAAGAAGGAAGAGCAGAATATACTTCAGTATATAATACAGCAGATATCATTTTTGATACCAATGTTCCTATTGTTACCAATACAACTTTGAATACTTTAGTGAGCGTATTATGTACTGAAGTGACTACTGAATTGGATGTTGAGATATGTGAAGGTGATATGTATGAAGGATATACAGAATCAGGCGTTTATACTTCTGTAGTTCCATTATTATTCGGATGTGATTCTACTATTACTATAAATTTAGATGTACAAGACATCACATATTCTTCGCAGGATATTGAAATTTGTGAAGGTGCTTCAGTTGAGTTAAATGGAACTACGTATACACTTTTTGAATCTCAAGAAGTAAGTGATACAGTCAAAAATACAATCGGCTGCATCAGTAGTGTTTATAATTACGACTTCAGTGTAATTACTACTCAAAACATTGATATAGATACAACCATATGTGAAGGAATGGAATATGAAGGATTGGAGGAATCAGGCACTTATATTTTAGAATCTTTTGACCCTATTACAGGATGTGATGTTTTTACAAATATAGATTTAGAAGTATTGCCAATAAGTGATCCATCATGCTTAGTTGGGATTGAAGATATCATTGAAGCGGAGATTAAAGTATACCCTAATCCTGCAAATGATTTGGTTAATATCGAAGGAGATTCTGAAATCGAATCAGTTTCTATCTATACGATTGACTATTCAAAAGTTAAAGAACAGACATTCACAAATGGTAAAATAAAAATTCAATTGAGTACAGAAAAGTTGACTCATGGATTATATTTCCTTGCTATAAAATCTAGTGGAAAGCTTATTTATAAAAAACTGATAATCGAATAGACGTATAGCGTATTTTTAAAATAAAATCTATTTGAATTCAAACCCATAATTAGCATGAAAAAAACGATACTAATTTTAGGATTAATTGTTGGCATTATATTCAAAATGGATGCTCAAATTGAAGGCTTAAAATATCTAATTGAATACAATGAATCTACAAATCTATATGATTGTAAGATTGTAATCATAGATGGAGAAGCAACGACATATCCACAAAGAATCCAGTCCAATTCTCTATATACGATTGTAGTTCCGACTGGTACGACATTGACCATTGATTCTTTGTATAATCCAACGGAATCAAATCAATTCTATATGGGGACAATACCTTGTCTTTGGGATTTTGGGCCAAAAGAAATATCTCCACCAATTACTCCAATGCTTGATTATCATTCAGTATATGCAAATTTGTCTCCTCCAAGTGCTTTCAATGACTTACATACTGGAGATACTATTACATTATTTTCAGTATTTGCAGATATAGACCCTTGTGAAAATGAAATCAGACCATTCGATAATGCTACAGATCCATCATCAATCGAGATGCCTTCCGGAGGGGATTATTCGAATGGATATACCTTGTTAGAAGGAGGCCAAGTATACTGTGGAAATCTTTTACCGAACATTTCAATTTCGATTTGCTATGGAGAATGCACTTCTTTAATACCAAATTTATCATGTCTTGAAGGTGTATTAAATTTTGAATGGTCTACTGGTGATACTACTGAAGTAATTGAAGTTTGTCCATCAGAATCGACAAACTACTATTTGTTGGTCACGGATACTCTTGATATGATTCTTGATTCTTTGACCTTTTTTGTGGCAGTCGATTCACTTGAGCTACAATTGCAAGATCTAGAAATATGTGCAAATGAAATGACTGTCGCTTCATCTAATGTGCCTGGGGGTACTTGGGTAAGTGCAAATCCTTTATTTGCTACTATTGATGCAAACACAGGGATTATTACTGCAAACAACTTAGGGGGAACATGCATATTTCAATATACAACTCCTAATGGATGTACAGCAAATTCAGAGATCCTTGTTATATTGCCAAATCCATTCGAATTAATAAATAATCAAATAGGTGCATGTGTTGGAGAAGTTATTGCTATCTATCCAAATCCATTAGTAGGATTGTGGGTGTCTGATAATCCAGATGTAGCCACAGTACACTCATCGACAGGTACAATCACAACGATATCTGGAGGAACTGCCATCATTACCTTTACTGATAGTTCTACAGGATGTTCATCAACAATAGATTTAGAAGTGTCTGATATTCCAATTGTAAGTTTCCACGGAGATAGCGAGATTTGTATTGGAGAAACTACCAAAGTCTTTCCTACTGTAGGTGGCACATGGATTTCAGACGACACTTCAATTGCTCAATTTACTAATGCTGGAATTGTTACAGGAATATCTTCAGGAACTACAAATCTGGTTTTTGCAAATTCCATTTCGGGTTGTTCTTCTGAGTCATTATTGGTTACCGTTTTACCAGCAACTGATCCGTTATGTTTAGTAGGAATCGATGATCTAGAAAGTCAAAATATAAAAGTATACCCCAATCCAGCAAAGGATATTATCAATGTAGAAGGAATATTACCTATAGAATCTATTTCAATCTACACCACAGGATACAGAAAAATAAAGAATCTAATATTTAATGATGGAATGAATAATAGACAAATATCTATTGAGGATTTGAAGTCAGGTTTATACTTTATTGAAATTAAATCAAAAGGAAAAATAGCATATAAAAAATTAATAGTTGAATAAGGAGCAGCATAAACAGAGCTTACCAATCCTTCCCGATAACCATCGGGAGGCTTGGGAATCTCTGCCATGCGCACAAAGGGATTCCCAAGCTTGCAAAGATTGGTAAGCCCGACTTCTTAATTAGAATCAGAGAAAGTGAAGTAAAAAAACATCAAAATTTTAATAAAAAAACAACATTGCGAAATGCACCTATTGAACAACATAATCAATTTATTACAATGAAAAAAACATTACTAATTTTAGGACTAATAATTAGCATTATATTCAATATAGATGCACAAATTGAAAGCATAAAATATTTAATCGAATACAACGATATTACCCATCTATACGATTGCAAAATAGTAATCATAGAAGGTAAAGCACAAACTTATCCACAAAGAATTCAGTTTAATTCCCAATACACGATTGTTGTTCCACATGGTACAACATTGAAAATAGAGGAATTATACAATCCAAAAGAAGCAAATCAATTCTATGAAGGTACTATCCCATGTCTCTGGGAATTTGGACCAAAAGAAATAGCTCCGCCTATTACTCCCTTGCTAGATTATCATACCGTATTCCCAAATTTGTCACCACCATGTGCTTTTTACAACTTATGGACTGGTAAGACCATAACGTTATTCTCAGTGTCTGCTGATATAGACCCATGTGATAATGCAGTTAGACCCTTCGATAATGTAACAGGCCCATCATCCTTAGACATGCCGTCTGGTGGAGATTTTTCGAATGGTTATTCTTTTGGAGGAGGTGTCCAAGTATATGGTGGGAATATATCAACGGACTATACTATTAACTATATCTCTCCAAATGACTCACTCTCAATTTGCAATGGAGAATGCATTATACTTAAACCAACAATTGTCTGCCTTGGAGATGCACTAAATTATCAATGGTCAACGGGTGAGACCACCGAAGAAATCGAAATCTGTCCTGAATCACCCACACATTACTATGTTTTGGTAAAGGATACGCTAGATAATTTACTTGATTCATTGCCAATATTTGTGGGCTTTGATAAAGTTGTAATTAATGGACCTAGTACAATTTGTTCTGGGGAAATTACTATTCTTACTCCAAATTTTGGAGGCAGTTGGTCGCAAAGTTATAGCAGCAATCCCAATGTAACCACAATTGATAATTTTGGCATTGTTATAGGTATTTATGAAGGTAAAGTTGTCTATAAGTATACTGATTACTCTGGTCTATGCGAACCTATATATTCTGATACCATTTATGTATTGGGAGCACCGGAAACTTCTTTTATTGGTAATGATAGAATTTGTATTGGTTCGACATCTTCCGTTTCTCCATCTTCTGGTGGAACATGGGAAAGCTTCTATCCAGAGATAGCAAGTATTGACTCTATTACTGGAGAAATAATAGGATTAGCACAAGGATTTACAAAATTTACATTTACAGATGATATTACGGGTTGTGAATCTTATTCATTGACACTTGTTGTATACGATTTACCTAATTTTTATATAGAAGTTGATAGCATTTGTATCGGATCCACCACTGTTTTACAACCAGCATCAGGAGGAGTTTGGTCCTCTTTGAATCCAGAAATTGCGACAGTTGATGGCAATATTGTTACAGGAGAATCATATGGTGATGCAACGCTTATATTTACGGATTCTGCAACGGGCTGTGTATCTGAACCAGCTTACATTAATATAGGGACTAGTCTATCCACAGTCTTTTCTGGACCAGATAGAATATGTATAGGTGATGTCACAACAATCGAACCTTCATCAGGAGGCAATTGGTCAAGCAATGATGAGGCAATAGCAACAATAGATAACCAAGGCAATATTACAGGAATAGCACCTGGGGAAGTTACATTTATGTATGTAAGCGAAGATTCACTTTGCATTATTAGTCCTTCAGCACCAGTTTTAGTAAAGGAAACTCCTTTCGTAAGCCTTGGTGCAACTGATCTGTGTTTATCTGAAACTATGAACTTGTCACCTTATGGCGGCGGCACTTGGATAGGCGATAATCCTACTATTGCAAGCGTGGGTTACCACACTGGTAAAGTCACTGGATTAGCAGAAGGTACTGCTACTTTTACATTCACATCAGGATCTACAGGATGCCCTGCTACTACTGAACAGGTAACTATATTACCAAGTCCATTTGAACTATATTACCCTATTGAAGTTTGTCCAGGAGAGACAGCAAGTCTGATTGATAACTATATAGGTACTTGGATAAGCGATAATCCCAATGTTGCTACAGTTGATCCATTGACGGGAGTAATTACAGGTGTATTAGAAGGATCTACAATAATAACTTTTACAGATGCGAATACAAATTGTTCATCCGAAGTAGAAGTGGAAGTACATGAAATACCGACTCTGAATTATGTAGGATCTGATGAACTTTGTGTAGGCGAGGGTTCCACTCTTTCTCCTATTGGAGGAGGTACATGGGTGAGTAATGATCCATCAATAGCTTCAATTACCAGTTCAGGACAAGTGATAGCATTGTCACCTGGTCAGACCTCATTTACATTTACTACTTATAATGGTGGCTGTAGCTTGAATTCAGATGACATGGTGGTCTTGCCAGCAAGTGATCCTTCTTGTATAATAAGTACAACAGATGATCTGGAAAGTCAAACCATCAAATTATACCCAAATCCAGCGAAGGATATTATTAATGTTGAAGGAATATCACCTATAGAATCTATATCGATCTATACTATGGGATACAAAAAAATAAAGAATCTAACATTTGAAGATAAAATGAATAATAGACAAATATCAATAGAGGATTTAATGTCAGGTTTGTACATTATTGAATTTAGATCAAAAGGAAATATTTCTTATAAAAAACTTATAGTAAATTAATTGTTGATCATCACTACCAATTTAATATTATGAAAAAAACGATACTAATTTTAGGATTCATTATTGGCATTATATTCAAAATAGATGCTCAAATTTATGAAACAAAATATTTAATTGAATACAATGATTCTACAAGTCTGTATGATTGTAAAATAGTAATCATTGAAGGAGAGGCGACCACCTATCCACAAAGGATACAATTCAATGCTCAATATACTATTGTAGTGCCTACAGGTACCACATTTACTCTAGATTCATTGCATAATCCAAAAGAGAATAATCAATTTTATACAGGAACCATACCATGTGAGTGGGGACTTGGCCCAAAAGCAATCGCACCTCCTACACAACCAGAATTAGATTATCACACGGTAATTCCAAATTTGTCTCCTCCAAGTGCGTATAACAATCTTAATGAAGGAGATACCATAACGCTATTTTCAATATTCGCGGATGTAGATCCATGTGAAAATGCAATTAGACCTTTTGAAGTTGGAGTCGATCCAAATTCTACAGAAATGCCAAGTGGAGGAGATTTTAGCTGTGGACAAACATTTGGTGGTAGCATTCAGACTTATGTGGGAAACCTAACAAGCGCATACGGAAATAATTACATCTCCCCAAATGACACGCTCTCAGTTTGTATTGAAGATTGCATCACTTTAGAGCCAAAGATATTCTGCCTTGGAGATGACCTGAAATATGAGTGGTCAACAGGCGACACTACTGAAACCATTGAAGTATGCCCAACAGTACCCACTAATTATTTTTTAACGGTCAAGCATTCCTATGGAAATGTACTGGACGTGATTCCAGTATATGTCGATTTTACTACCGTTATCGTAGGACCAAAGAATATTACGGCTTGTGCAGGTAGCACTTTGACATTATCATCTTGTACTGACAATGCTATATGGGAACAATCTTCTGGTAATGGTTTTGGACTTATCTTAACTGCTGCCACAGGTGGATCTGTAGAAGCGACAATTAGCAGTTTTGCTAGTGGTACGTATGATATTATATGTTCTGTACCTGGACTTTCTGAAACTCTTCAAATTACTGTCAATCCTGCTCCCCTGATAAATATAGCCGCTTCTCAGATTTGTGTAGGTGGAACCACTGAAGCAGCGTCGAATATACCAGGAGGATTATGGGTGAGCACTAATCTAGCAATTGCTGGAATAGATGCCACTACAGGAGTAATTACTGGCTATGATCAAGGAGCAGCTACTTTCACTTATACCTCAAGTGATGGGTGTACAAGTACGACTAATTCACTCCTTGTTACTTATGATATAGATGCGCTATTTACAGGACCAGATGAGATATGTATTGGTACTACTTCTACCGTAAGTCCAACTACAGGAGGTACTTGGGAAAGTGCAAATAATACAATAGCGATAATAACAAACGGAGGTGTTGTTACAGGAGTAGGACCAGGTGTCTCCTACTTAGTATTTATTGAGACAGGCAGTGGATGTCGATCAAATTTAATAGCGGTACACGTTGAGGCTGCAAGTATCGAATTGACTGGCCCGAATGGAATTTGTGTTGGCGAGACCACTACTTTCAGTTCAGAGACACCAGGAATATGGACAAGTGATGATTCTTCAATTGCGACTATTGCCAATACTGGAGTTGTGACTGGAGTTAGCCCAGGATATGCAAGATTTACATTTTTCGATCCTACGACTTCTTGTTATTCATTACCTTCAGAAAAAATATACGTAAGTGTCATATCATCTATTGAAATAGAAGATTTAGAAATATGCATTGGAGGAACAACCCAACTTTCTTCTGATTCAGAGGGTACTTGGGTAAGTGATTCCCCGACAGTAGCTGTTGTAAATCCGAATACTGGATTGGTAACCGCTGTAGAAGCTGGAACTGCAAGCTTTACCTTGACCAATGATCTTGGATGTAGTAGCAGCACTTATCCTTTAGAAATAACAGTTTTTCCAAATCCTGAGATAGAATTCATAGGACCAAGTGTAATTTGCAAAGGAGAAAGTACTTCCATGTCACCAAATACTGGAGGTGCATGGATTAGTAGTAATCCAATAGTAGCATCAGCGTTTAATAATGGAAATGTTACAGGTTTTCAGTCAGGCACCGCTCTCCTAAGATTTACCGATTTCGAAACTGGTTGCACGTCAGATGCACTTAAGATTACAGTGATAGACGATTCATTCACACCTACAGCATATAACAATGGTCCAGTGTGTGTAGGAGAAGATATCAGCTTAGCAACAGTCTTTTTAGAAGGTGCTTCCTATGAATGGACAGGCCCCAATGGCTATATTTCATCAGATCAAAATCCAATAATATCGAATGTCTCATCTGAAGATCAAGGTAATTATTGTTTAGTAGTATCTATTGATGGTTGTGTGAGTGCTGAAGAATGTACAGATGTGTTTGTAAATTTTACTCCGGCTACTCCAATGATATATAATAATAGTCCAATATGTGAAGGAGAAAATATAGAATTGTATGCAGAAACGATTATTGGGGCGACCTATCAATGGACTGGGCCAAGTGGATTTTTTAGTTACAATCAAAATCCTATTTTATCGAATGCAAACTCTTCTGTTGCCGGAACATATTGTGTTATTGTAACTGTAGATGGTTGTGATAGTGAAGCTAGTTGTTCAGTCGTAGTCATAGAGCCAACACCAATTACTCCAGTTGCAAATAATAATAGCCCTCTTTGTGAAGGTGAAGATTTACTATTGACAACTGACCATGTAACTAATGCAACTTATACTTGGACTGGTCCAGGTGGATACACCTCAACAGATCAAAATCCTACGATTACGAATGTTACACCTTCAGAGAATGGAGCTTATTGTGTGGTTGTTACAGTAGATGGGTGTGAAAGTTTAGATGGATGCACAGACGTAGTTGTAAATTCCTCAAATTATACACCAAATGTAAACAACAATGGACCACTTTGTGAAGGATATGATCTGGCTTTGACGACAGATAATGTTATTGGAGCTACTTATGAATGGACAGGACCAAGTGGTTTTACTTCTTCCGATCAAAACCCGATCATATCAGATGTATCTTCATCGGATGCAGGAACTTATAGTGTTACAGTAATTGTAGATTGGTGTGAAAGTGTAATTGGGTCAACGGATGTGGTCATAAATTCAAAACCAGCTACACCAACAGTAAGTAACAATAGTCCAATCTGTGAAGGCGAAGATTTAAATTTAACTTCCGTTTTTGTAGTAGGTGCTATATATAGTTGGACTGGTCCAGGTGGATACACCTCAACAGATCAAAACCCTACGATTACGAATGCTACACCTTCAGATAATGGATTTTATTGTGTAATAGTTACAGTAGATGGATGTGAAAGTCTAGATGGATGTACAGAAGTAGGTATAAATTTTTCAAATTTTATACCAACGGCAAACAACAATGGACCACTTTGTGAAGGTGATGACCTGCAATTGACGACAGAATATTTCGCTGAAGCTACCTATAGATGGTTTGGCCCTAATGGACTCATTATATCCGATCAACAAAACCTGATAGTATCAAACGTATCTGCAGATGATAATGCTGGAACGTATTTTGTAGGTGTGCTTTTTGATGGTTGTGAAAGTCAACTTGGATCAACGGAAGTGATCATAAAATTAATGCCAGTTACACCAACAGTAAATAACAATAGTCCTATCTGTGAAGGCGAACATGTGGTATTATCTGCAACTTCTGTTGCGGGTGCAAATTATGTTTGGACAGGTCCAGGTGGATTTACATCGACAAATCAAAATCCAGTCATTATAGATGCTTCACCTTCAAACAGTGGTGCTTATTGTGTAATTGTCACAGTAGATGGATGTGAAAGTGAAATTGGATGTACAGATGTGATCATAAATCCATCGCCATCTGAACCAACAGTAAGCAACAATGGTCCAATCTGTGAAAGCGAAGATTTAAGTTTAACTACCGCATCTATAGTAGGTGCTATTTATAGTTGGACTGGTCCAGATGGATTCTCAAGTAACCAACAAAATCCTACTATCTCAAATGCTTCACTTTCAAGTAGTGGACAATATTGTGTAATAGTTACAGTAAATGGATGTGATAGTCAAGAGGGATGTACCGAAATAGATGTAAGACCAACACCCAATACGCCAGTTTCAAGTAATAATAGTCCAATCTGTGAAGACGAAGATGCGGAATTATCTACAGATGCTGTTTCAGGTGCAACTTATGTTTGGACAGGTCCAGGTGGATTTACATCAACTGATCAAAATCCAACCATCACAGGAGCTTCACCTTCAGAAAGTGGAACTTATTGTGTATTTGTCACAGTAGATGGATGTGAAAGTAGTGAAGGCTGTACAGATGTGCTTATTCAATCTACGCCAGTTACACCAATAGCAAATAATAACGGACCGATATGTGACGGAGAAGATTTGGAATTAACAACTAACGCAGTAGCGGGGGCAACTTATCTTTGGGAAGGTCCAACTGGCATATTTTTTAGTGAGCAGAACCCTGTTATTCTAAACGGAGCGAGTCTTATTGCTGGAGAATATACATTAGAAATCACTCGGGATGGTTGCAAAAGCGCAAAGGCAATTACCACTGTAGAAATAGGAACTCTTGATGTGGATTTGACGATTTCAAATAATACCCCAGTATGTACTGGAGAAATGGTAAATCTTTCTGTTGAAGAAGTCGAAGGTGCTACTTATGAATGGACAGACCCATCAGGTGCATTTGCTTTTATGGGAGCTTCCGTATCTTTCATCGCTGGCGATTATCCTAATGGCACATTTGAAGTAACGGTTAGTAAGGAAGAATGTCAAAAAAGTAATACGGCTGTTGTGATTTATTCACAAAGCGAAAATATTACGATTGGAAATAATATACTTTGCACTGGTGAAAGTACTACATTGTTACCGATTTCAGGTGGCACATACAGCTTAAGTAATAATGACATCGGAGTGATCAATGGAGGAACTTTTCTTGCGCTGAAAAGCGGCACAACGGATATAACATTCACATCTGATTTGACGGGTTGTGAATCATCGCCAGTGACGATTTATGTAGCAAATTGTATAGAAGCAGCTACATCATGCGAGCAGATTGACCCAGATGATATCATTTGTGATTACAATGATCTAGCAAATATCTCAGGAATTTTGTCTGACCAAGTTTCAGAAGGTAATCAGCCGCCTGGCTACTTATGTGATAATAATGATGAGGCTCAAAATGTATCTTGGTTTGGTTTCGTAGCATTAGAAGGCGATTATGAGATTATTATTAATTCTGAAAGTTGTGATAATAATGGTCAAAGCGCAGGTCTTAAGATCGGTGTTTATTCAAGCTGTGAGTTTACTGAGGAGAATGTTGTTTTTTGTGAAACGACTTTCAATTCAAATATTCAGACAAGAATATCTTCAACTTATTTCACACCAGAACAAACTTATTACTTATACATAGACGGATACGAAGGTTCTATTTGTGATTATTCGATAGATGTAGAAGGATTTTATGACAATACCTTTTGTACAGATCTATCAAAGGTGACAGGCGTAGCATATATTGACGACAATGAAAATGGATTGTATGAGATAGGAGAGACGCTACTTCGAAATGCACTTATTTCTCTTTCTCCAGGCAACTTTTCTGTCTTGACAAATGATGAAGGAAAGTATATAATCAATACACCAAAAGGAGGTGCTACACTTACCGCCAAAATGAATGAAGGTCATTGGATCGATGATGAATTGACAATAGCAGACTTGACCATATTTGAGACTTGTGTAGAAGGAATAGATTTTGGGTTTGTACCCAATCTTTTTTACCAAGAAGCTAATGTTTCAGTGGCAAATACTGTAACCCGATGTGATTGGGAAACACGATTTTATTTTACAGTTGAGAACACAGGGACGATAGATCTTGATGCTAAATTTGAATTTGAATTTGATTCCAAGGCATCTTACTTTGCTACGAATCTTATTGGTCTTCAGGTAAATGGCGATGTCGCTAGTGGTAATTTAGGAGCAATAAAACCATTTGAAATTAAAGAATATTGGATCAAGTTAAAGATGCCATCAGGTAGTACGGTCTTGCCAATGTTGGATTTCAAAACTACTTTGTACAACAGTGGAGGTGTAGAAATGGATGAGTACGAGCAGAGCGAACAATTGCGATGTTCCTATGATCCTAACGACAAGAGAGAATATCCAGATCGAGAAGGAGAAGAAAATCTTACTTTAATGGATGAAAATATTGAATACACAATCCGTTTTCAAAATAATGGAAATGATACTGCCTTCCTCGTCAAGATTATTGATCAGTTAGATCCTAATATTGAACCCACTTCAATTCGGGTAATAAATTCAAGCCATCCAGTGGAGACATGTATTGAAAATGATAATTTGATCTTCCTTTTTGAGAATATTAATCTGGTAGATAGTATGACCAATTATGATGGAAGTCAGGGATTTGTTACTTTCAGATGCGATACCAAAGAAGGTAGAGCAGAAAATACAATTGTAAATAATACTGCCGATATCATATTTGACACCAATGTACCTATTGTTACCAATTCTACTATCAATACTTTGGTAAGTGAACTATGTACACATGTCACAACAGAAATCGATATTGAAATTTGTGATGGCGATATTTATAATGGATACGAGGAATCAGGTACGTATACAGAAATATTTCCTTTGCAATATGGATGTGATTCTATGGTTGTGATCTATTTGGAAGTACAAGGCATTACCTATTCTTCACAAGAAATACAGATATGTGAAGGAGAAGCTTTCGAAGTAAATGGAAATGAATACACACTCTATGAATCGCAAAAAATAGTGGATACATTATCAAATGATCAGGGTTGTATTAGCAATATTTTTATTTTTGATGTCTTAGTCAATCCAATTCTAAATATCAATATTGATATTACAATTTGTGAAGGCTTAGAATATGATGGTTTGACAGAGTCTGGTATTTATACAATTGATTCTTTTGATGCAATTACGGGTTGTGATATCATTACTACAATCAATTTGGATGTGCTTCCAATGAGTGATCCATCATGTATCGTTAGGACAGATGACTTGACTAGTTCAGCAATAAAGATCTATCCGATTCCAGCTAGAGATGTATTGTACTTAGAAGGAGATGTTAGTATCAACGCAGTGTCCATTTATACTATGGATTATCAAAAATTGAAAGAGTTTACTTTTAAAAACATTGGAAATAAACAACAAATATCAACTGCAGATTTGAGTGGTGGAATTTATATTATTGAAGTGAAATCTGAAGACATGATTATATACAAAAAGTTGATTGTAGAATGAATAAATGAAGTTTCGTATTTGATAATACTATTGTCGAAGACACTAATTTAAAAAGAGGGTGGAATGCCGCTAAACTGTGGGTTGCGGGAGCAGCATTCGCAGTATAGCCTTTTTAGCGGCTTGATTCTTTTGTTTCGTTTTCTGATCAAGCAGAAAATGAAAGCCAGTCGCGGCGAGCGACCATAATTGTTTGAAAGTATAAACTTTAATTATAATTTAATATGTAAATTATTGAATATCAATTATGTATTTTCTGCGAAACTATTGCAAATGAAAAATATAATTTATGAAAAAGACGCTATTACTATTAATCATAATATTAGGAATAATATCAACCACCCATACTCAAGTTACATCAGTCGATTACCAGATAAAATATAATGATTCTGAATGTCAATATGATGCCTATATTATTATTAATGCAGGTTCTGCCATGACGGTCCCACAGAGGATTCAGTTTAATGCTCAGTTTTCTATTGCCGTTCCTACAGGGACTGCCTTGACGGTCACTGAGTCGTATATGCCTCTTCAAAGTAATGCAGCCTATACGGGTACAGTACCCTTAACATGGGCAGCTAAATGGTCAATCATCTCACCTGCAGCACAGTCATGGAGCGATTTTTATAGTATTACTCCTGAACTAGGTATAACGAGTCATTATAATAATCTTAACGCTGGTGACACAGTAAAATTATTTAGTATTGCAGTAGATACAATATTTGATTGTTCGCAAGGAATTAGAATTTTTGAAAATGGTATAGATCCTGATAGTCAGGCTCCAGGTATGGGATTCGCTGACTATTCTAATGGCTTTACATTAGGATCAATCAGCCAAATTTATAGTGACAATTCTTCTCAAAAATATCCACCTCAGCCAGAAATCGTATCTATTACAAATGGATGTAACAATGGGATAGAGATTGATTTGACTGCAGAGACATCTACTTGTCAAATGCCAATGACATACGCCTGGACAGGTGCAAATTTATATTTTGCTACAACTGAAGATATAAGCTTATCTTCAGATACAGCAAATAATGGTCTTTATAAAGTAATCATTACAGATGCTTTTGGATGTAAAGATTCAATATCCATAGATGCAACATCAAAGCCAAATGCTGGTGCTGATATTACTGCTTGTTCAGGATCTACTACTATAATATATGGCACTGAACCGACTACAGGTACTTGGGCTCAATCATCAACAAATAGTTTTGGTGCTAGCTTAAGTCCCCTTGCTGGTGGAGCAACTGAAGTCACCTTTAGTGGTTTTGCATCAGGTACATTTGATATGGTATATTCAATACCTGGCTGTTCTGATACAATGCAAATTACACTCGATTGTACAGAACTACCAGTAGCTTGTGATCAGATTGAAGCTGATGATATTATATGCGATTTTGATGCGTTAGGACTTGTAGAAGGGACCTTACAAGAGAGTAATTCTGAAGGCAATCAACCGATAGGTGCATTGTGCGACGATGGTGATGGAGTACAAAATATTTACTGGTTAGGATTTGTCGGCTTAGAAGGTGATTACGAAATCGTCGTCAATACCACTAATTGTTTTTCATATACAGGCGGAATTAATGGAGTTCAAGTAGGTATTTATTCTGATTGTGATTTTTCAGAACAAAGTAAAGTTTTCTGTGAAAATGGAAACCAATCAGAGAATCAAATTCGGATAGCTTCAAATCTACTGACTGTAGGGCAAACTTATTTTCTGTATATCGATGGATTTGAGAATTCGATTTGTTATTATTACATAGATGTAGAAGGGTTTTATGACAATACTTATTGTACTGACCTGTCCAAAGTGACAGGCGTAGCATATATTGATGATAATGAAAATGGGACATATGAAATCGGAGAAGAATTGCTTCGAAATGCCCTGATTTCTTTATCTCCGGGTGATTTTTCAGTCTTGACTAATGAGGAAGGAAAGTACATAATCAATACTCCAAAAGGAGGGACTACCCTTACTGCCAAAATGAATGAAGGAGACTGGATCAATAATGAATTGACCATTGAAGATCTTTCTGTTTTTGAGACTTGTGTCGAGGGAATAGATTTTGGATTTGTGCCCAATTCACCTATTCAAGAAGCTAAAATATCTGTTGCCAATACGATAACTAGATGTGACTGGGAAACAAAATTTTACTTTACAGTTGAGAATACCGGAACCATTGACCTCAATGCAAATTTTGAATTTACCTTTGATTCCAAGACGTCTTACTTTGCCACCAATCTTATTGGATTACAAGTCAATGGAGAGGTAGCGAGTGGAGATCTAGGCACGATGAAGCCATTTGAAGTAAGAGAATTTTGGATTACGCTTAAGATGCCATCTGGAAGTTCTGTACAGCCTATACTAGATTTCAAAACTACCTTGTATAATGAAGGAGGTTTGGAAATGGACGCATACGAGCAAAGCGAACAACTCAAATGTTCTTACGACCCTAACGACAAACGAGAATTTCCGAATCGAGAAGGAGAAGAAAATCTCACTTTAATGGATGAAGAATTGGAATATACCATTCGATTTCAAAACAATGGAAATGATACGGCATTTCAAGTGAAGATTATTGACCAACTAGATCCAAATATTGAGCCTACTTCAATTCGGGTAATAAATTCAAGTCACTCCGTGGAAACATGTATAGAAAATGAAAATTTGATCTTCCTTTTTGAAGACATCAATCTTGTAGATAGTATGACCAACTATGATGGTAGTCAGGGGTTTGTATCTTTCAGATGTGATACCAAAGAAGGTAGGGCAGAAAATACGATTGTAAAAAACGCGGCAGACATCATTTTCGATACCAATCTACCTATTGTTACCAATACTACTATTAATACCTTGGTAAGTGAGTTGTGTACGAATGTCACTACAGAAGTGGGCATTAAAATTTGTGAAGGTGAAAATTACAATGGGTATGAAGAAACAGGTATATATACAGAATTTTTCCCATTGACTTATGGCTGTGACTCTATCGTAGTCATAAATTTGGAAGTGCAAGGCATTACTTATTCGTCGCAAGAAATCGAGATTTGTGAAGGTGTAGCCTTTGAAGTAAATGGAAATGAATACATACTTGATGAATCACAAGAGATAGTAGATACAGTGGAAAACGCATTGGGTTGTATTACCAATATTTTGATTTTTGATGTTACTGTCAATCCAGTTCAATTGGTAGAAATCGATACGATTATTTGTGAAGGTTTAGACTATAATGGTTTGACAGAGTCTGGGTTTTATACGATTTTTTCTATTGATGCAATTACGGGTTGTGGTATCATTACGAATATAGAATTGGAAGTGTTGCCGATGAGTGATCCTAATTGCCTTGTTGGGATAGATGAAGAAATAGAAACAGCTATATCGGTCTATCCAAATCCAGCATTAGATGTATTTTTCGTTGAGGCAGAAACAGAGATTGAGGCTCTTTCTATATATACTATGACCTATCAAAAAGTTGTGGATTTAAAGTTTGATCACAACTTGAATAAGATTGAAATTTCAACTGACAACTTAAATACTGGAATATATATTATAGCAGTTAAATCTGCGGGGATGATTGTTTATAAAAAAGTAATTGTGAAGTAAATTTTGTTAGATGTTGACTTTTTTAACCACTAGGATCACGGAGGTTGCACAAAGGGTTCACGAAGTTAGATGTTGATTTAGTGATTTGTCCTGTTTTTAAAATGTGGTAGTCGGTACTGAGCTTTCTTTGACAATATGATTAATATTTAACTGAAATCTCGCATCAGAAAATTCTATTATCGAAGACACTAATTAAAAAAGAGCAAAGCCATGCCGCTAAACTGTGGGGGAATGACCGATCATCGAAGATGTAGCAGCGATAGCTGATAAGGGAATGAACGCGAAAGCGATGGGAGGCCACCCCATCCTGCAATGCAGGTTTCTTCATTTATATCTACCCACCCCTTTCGGGTTTCCTCCTTTATTGAGCTGTTGCTCAATACTTTGGCTTCACCAAAGACCAGTCAGTCCCACTTCAAACTATCTACGATAGATTATTCAGTCACATTCGCAGTATAGCCATTTTAGCGGCTTGATTCTCCTGCCTGCCGGCAGGCAGGTTTGTTTCGTTTTCTCATCAAGCAGAGGAATGACCGATCATCGCAGATATGACTGAACGATCATCGCAGATATGACTGAACGATCATCGAAGATATGACTGAACGATCATCGAAGATGTAGCAGCGATAGCTGATAAGTGAAGGAACGCGAAAGCGGTGGGTGGCTCATGATAGCTGATAAGTGAAGGAACGCGTTTAGCGGTGTGCTGCCAAGATAGGTGATAAGGGAATGAACGCGTAAGCGGTGGGTAAGCAAAGCCAGTCACGGCGAGCGACAATATTGGTTTGAAAGTATAAACTTTATTATTAAGGAGAATTAATAAAAATGTGTAAATAATTTAAATTAAAAAATCATAATTATCATTCATACTTTAAAAACAGTAATCGAAGTGATTTAATAACATATTGTTAATTCCTTTGCATGTCATTGATTCTCAACTTATCACAATTTTTTCGTCACGTAGCTTTGGCTATGCTCCTTTAAAATCGTTATAATTTGAGAACCAAGCACATACAAATCATTTTAACATACGTTTTTAAATCACTTCATTATGAAAAGTTAGATAAATCATTATAAAACACCAAATAATATGACCTAATCATTTAATGTAATTGAGAAAACCGTAATTTTACAGCATGTTTGATCTCAATAAAGTTCGTAAAGACACACCTCATTGCCAAGACAGAATATTTCTCAATAGTGCTGGCTCTTCTTTGATGCCCAATCAAGTGTTAGAGAGAATGAAATCTTACTTAGATGAAGAGGTAAAATATGGTGGTTATAAACTGTACGATATCTACGAAGGAGAGATCAATGAATTTTATTTAGAGACGGCGAAGTTACTCAATTGTCAACCTCATAATATTGCATATGCTTTCAATGCCACGGATGCATTTGCACAAGCATTATATTCTATTCCATTTGAAAAAGGAGATGTAATAATTACTTCTGATGATGATTATTTTTCAAATCATATTCAATTCGATTCATTGTACAGAAGGTTTGGTGTGCAAACTATTCGTGTCAATAACCTCGAAAATGGTGAATTGGATTTGGTCCACATGGAAAGATTGATTCGAGAACATAATCCTAGATTGGTTTCAATTACACACGTTCCGACCAATACGGGTAAGGTGCAAGATGTGGAGTCAGTGGGTACATTATGCGAATCATATGACATTCTTTACATCGTAGACGCTTGTCAGTCTGCTGGTCAAATGCCTCTTGATATTGAAAAGATAAAATGTGATTTTTTAAATGTTACTGGAAGGAAGTTTTTACGTGGTCCACGAGGTACAGGTTTTCTATTTATTTCTGATCGGGTTTTGAAAATGGGATTGACGCCACTACGCCTCGATGGATGGAGTGCCAACTGGGTGGCTCCAAATCAATTTGATTTTCATGAAAGTGCCCGAAGATATGAAGTGTACGAACAATCTTATTCTTGCACTTTAGGCCTGAAAGAAGCTATTCGATATGCAAATGATATTGGATTGGACAAGATTTATGCATACAATCAAGAATTGCTGACCCGCCTCAGATCCAATCTTGCAGCACATGGTGACATTCTATTTCTAGATGAGGGTGAAAATTTAGTCAACATTTTTACCTTCCAAAAGAAAGGAGCTACCAAGTCTGAAATCGAAAAAGCACTAACAGAAAATGAAGTCTATTTTTCTTCCGCATTCAGAGGAAATGCATTGATAGATTTTGATAAAAAAGGAGTGGATTGGGCCATTAGAATTTCTCCACATTATTTTAATACCATGGAAGAAATAGATAAGGTATCCGAGATAATAAAATCTTCCTAATAAACTTTGTGAACTTTGCGCATCCTTCGTGCCCTTAGCGGTTAAATTCTTATTTTCGCTCTACCTAATCCGCTCATATTTTTTAAAAACATAAGGATATTCATTCTTCTCATCCGGCTCATGACTTTCTTCTGAGACAAGTTTCCATTCGTCAAGCTTAATCTCTGGAAAGAAGATATCTCCATCCACATTCAAATCTACTTCAGTAATGTATAGTGTATCCCACAATTCTTGGGTCTGCTTGTAGATTGTGCCACCACCAATTATCATAGCCTCTGTCTCTCCATTATCGTAAGCAATTTCAAGTGCTTCATCAATACTATGTGCGATTAGGCAATTGGAAGCAATAAAAAATGGATCTCTTGTAATTATTACATTCGTCCTTTTGGGCAAGGGTCTACCAATCGACTCGTAGCAATTTCTACCCATCAAAATATGATGATCCAAGGTGATCTTCTTGAAGTATTTGAGATCAGCTGGCAGATACCAAGGAATATCATTGTCTTTCCCAATGACATTATTATTAGCTACAGCTACGACACAAGAGATGTTCATAATTTATTAATCACTTCTAATTTTAAAGCCGCAAAGGTAAGGAGTATTGGCGAAATTATTGGTTTCTAGTATTTTGACTTAAAAGATCTTTTTCTGGATTTATCAATTTGAGGTTAAGCATACGATCTTCTTGATATTTCTTTCTTGGAGAGATAGATCCATTGATATATTTTTCAATCATCAGACTGGCAATAGGTGCGGCAATATCACCTCCAAATCCTGCATTTTCAACATATACAGCAATGGCAATTTTTGGATTTTCTCTGGGCGCAAAAGCAAAGAAAACAGAATGATCTTTTCCAATATTTTCGGATGTACCAGTTTTACCACATAATTCGATTCCTGGGATAAATGCCAATTTTCCTGTTCCTAAAGTGGTGACTCTCGCCATTCCTTCGATTACAGGATCGAAATGCTCTTTGTCAATTCTAACCTTTTTAGGAACAGTAAACTCTTCGGTAAGATTGAACTCATCTTTCACAAAAGACTTAACCAAATGAGGCGTATAATAGTGTCCTCGATTTGCCAAGATAGCTGCTAAATTCGCCATTTGCATAGTTGTCAATTCTAACTCACCTTGACCTATTCCGAGGGATAGGATATACGTCGATCGCCATCCATTATAAATATGATCATATAATTTGTCATAAAATGCTGAAGTTGGCAAAAAGCCTTTTTCTTCAGTATGGTAATCGATGCCAAGCTTCATTCCTAATCCAAAATCATTCAAATAGGAGACCAAAGTATCCAATCCAATGCCTGGAGTAGTATACCCATGTGAGTCAATAAACTCCCTAAAAATTTGATAATAATAGCTATTGCAAGAATGTTGAATGGCCATCGTAACATTGTAAGGAGTAGGGTGATGATGACATCTTTGGACGTAAAGTCCTTTACTATCTACTTCGTAGGTGCCATCACAATAAACAGTCCTATTTGGATGAAGAATCTCTTTTTGCATTGCTATCAAAGAGAAAATGGTCTTGAATAGTGATCCAGGAGGATATTTAGCCATTACTGATCTGTCAAATAATGGTCTGTACATTGTATCCTGACTCAGCGAGTCGTACGAAATTCCTCTATTTCTATCCAGATTCATTAGATTAGGATCATAGGATGGAGAACTTAACATCGTCAATATTTCTCCTGTAGCAGGTTCAATTGCAACTATAGATCCCATTTTGTTTTGCATAAGGCTTTCTCCATACGCTTGTAAATCCAAGTCAATAGTGCAAATGATATCCGATCCAGAAATTGCAGAAGAGTCATGACTTCCATTGTCAAACGAACCGACATCTCTGCCCAAATTATCTTTTAACACAAATCCAAATCCTTTTTTTCCTTTAAGGGCATATTCATAAGTCCGCTCCAATCCTGATCTACCAATATAATCACCTCTCGAATAGTCATTTTGATCATCCTTTAGGTCATTCTTATCTACTTCACCTAAAAATCCTAAGGCATGGGCTACATTTTTATGAGGATAAGTTCTTATGTTTCTTTCAATAGGATAGAAACCTGAAAACTTGTGAAGATGCTCTTGAAAAATGGAAAACTGTTCGGGCTTTACCCGGGTCAAAAAAGTAAAGGGTATAGACTTATGAAATTGTATGTTGCTCCAATTTTTATTAATATTCTTTTTGAAAGTGTTTTTATCGATCCCTAATAAATAACATATTTCGGTGGTGTCAATTTCCTTTGATACATTATTGTAGATGACATCAATATCATAGATAGAATAATTACTTACTAATAGTTTCCCATTCCTATCATATATCAAACCACGAGCAGGATACTTAGTCGACTTATCCAATGTGGTACGTCGAGCTTGTTCTTTGTACTTATTGTCGAAAATCTGCAACTGGGCAGTTTTAGCAACCAATATAAAAGCACAAATACCAAATAAGAGTAATATGATTTTAGATTTTTCTGACACTATAATTAGCGTTTAGGTCTAAAGATGAGTAAAAACAACATCAGTATTATAAATGACGCAATAAAACTAAAAATAGTATTCATCAAGATCTCAAATATATAAACAAATGAAAATGCCTCTACGCTAAAGTAGTAGAATAGATGAAGACCTAACAGAATACTCGAATAAATCATAAACCAACTTAATCCCATCGTTTCTATAGTCGGGCTATCATTAGTATTGTATCCTTCATAGGGTTCCAAAAGATCAAGCACCAACCCTCTAGCATATGCCGTAAATACTCCAGCACTCGCATGTATCCCTGGGCTATCATAGAAAAGATCAACAAAAATTCCAATCAAAAATCCTAGAAAAATGACCAATGGCCTTGATGTTTTTGTAGGTAATAATATGATAAATAATGGGTAGATAATGAAATGTATAAATGCAAAATCTCCCCAATTGAAAGCAACTCTCTTGAATATTAAAACTTGTACTATCGCAAGTGAAAAAAAACGAATTATATTTTTTATGACAAGACTATTCATTCTCTACTTTTTCGAGTTCCTTCTGCTCTTCTGAAAAATTATTACGAATAATATATGCCACTTTCGTATTGGGAATGTCATTGGCCAATTTCACCTTTATATTGTAATTGCTAGAGCCTGGTTCTACTTTAAATGAGGCAATCATACCTACTACTATATTTGCAGGAAAAATCGTGGAAAATCCATTCGTAATTATCGTGTCTCCGACCGCTATATTGACATGCTTTGGAATAGATTCTAAATGCATAAAATTATGATCCAAATCCTTCCAAATTAGATTTCCTGGATAGGCGTAGGGTTTTACAGTACAACTGATTCTGGCTTGACTATTAAGAACAGAAATTACATGAGAGTAATGTTCGCTAACTTCCCTCACAATTCCTAAAATTCCATTTTCAGAAATCACGCCCATATCTTTTTCTACATCAGCTTCCGAACCAATATTGAGCGTCATGTGATTATTACGAAGATTAAAAGTGCTTCTCACTACTTTTGATGGCATCACCTCATATTGTAGTGATGTGTCTGAATGAGCAGGTGCAGGTGATTGGATATTGATAAACTTCTCCATCAAAGTTGAATTATGCGCTGCAAGGCTATCATTTACCTCTTGAAGAGAAATATAACTTTGCCATTTGCTAGTCTTAGCATCTAGTTTATTTGCATAATAATTAGAAGAATTTATAAATATGGACTGCTGTGTTTTATTATAATTTACAATCAGTAAAAATGAGATGACAGTAAGAATAATAAAGGTAATATGAGACCCAAATCTAGCAAATAAGAGCAGTATGTTTTGCATAGTGACTCGGGGATTAGTTAACTATTATATTAGAATCGCTTTCTATGTTTCAATATTAATTTCATTCAAAAATTAAATACTTCTTCTGTCAATTAAGAATGAATATCGATGTGAATTTTTCAATGCTAGTCCTGTACCTCTTACCACAGCTCTCAAAGGATCTTCAGCAACATGAACTTTTAGTTTAGTCTTGCCAGCGATTCTTGTTGACAATCCTCTCAAAAGTGCACCTCCTCCAGTGAGATATATACCTGTTTGATAAATGTCCGCAGCCAATTCTGGTGGTGTATCTTCCAGTGCTTTTAGGACCGCTTCCTCAATTTTTGTTATTGATTTATCTAGTGCTTCCGCAACTTCTACATGATTTGTAAATACTTGCTTTGGGATACCAGTCAACATGTCCCTACCATTTACTGCATATTTTTCTGGCGGATTTGGTAAGTCAACAGTTGCACTTCCTACATGAATTTTTATTTGTTCTGCTGTTCTTTCACCGATTAAAAGATTATGCTTTCTTTTCATATAATCGATGATATCCATTGTGAATTCATCTCCTGCCGTTCTGATAGATTGATCAGTAACAATTCCCGACAATGCTATAACAGCGATCTCAGTTGTTCCTCCTCCTATATCGATAATCATATTTCCTATAGGTGCTTCCACATCAAGACCTATTCCTAAGGCTGCAGCCATTGGCTCATGGATCAAGTATGTTTCTTTACTATCTACATGATCCGCAGAATCAAAGACGGCTCTTTTCTCAACTTCTGTAATACCTGAAGGAATACAAATTACCATCTTCAAGTGGGTGAAGAACTTTCTCTTTTCACCTATCAATGAAATTAATCCTTGAATAAGACTTTCTGCTGCTTGGAAATCAGCAATTACTCCATCTTTCAAAGGGCGAATTGTCTTTATGTTTTCATGCGTTTTTTCATGCATCTGCATCGCCTTTTTACCAACAGCGATGACTTCATTGGTTCTTCTATTGATCGCTACTATTGATGGCTCATCTATTACGACTTGATCATCTTGTATGATAAGCGTATTTGCAGTCCCAAGATCTACAGCTAATTCTTGTTTAAAAAACCCAAATAAATTCATTTATATCTAGTTTATATAAAAAGTTCATAGGTAAGGACTATCAACGAATTATTCATTTTGTTATTTGGAGGGCGAAAGTACGAACTCCATTCTACTAATTCAATAAAAGAATATTTAGTTTCAAATTTATTGAATGTGTCGAAAATCTTTTAAATTAAAAGCTATAAAGCACTTTATACAACTTTGATGTACATGTAAAGCAAAAATGACACCAAATATAAGAACGCAAAGAAATACAGAATCGCATTAATGAAGCTAAGGGTTTCCAACTATAATTTCTATCATATTTTGTTTAACGAAGTACTTTTTGGCCAGATTCAACAACTCCTCAGAAGTAATCGTGTGAATTCTATTCATCAAATTTTGATAAAATCCAAAATCTAAACCATTAAGCGCTATCACCTTCGACATTCCAGCTACCTTAAATGGACCATCAATCATATTCAAAAAATTACCGCTTAAATAATTCCTTACCATATCCAACTCATCTCGACCTACTTTTTTAGAAGCTAGCAATTCCATTTCGTGGTATATACCTTCAAGCGTTTTTTCTAAATACTCATTTCCCACTTCTGTACTTACATTGAAGTAGCCATCATTAATCATCATGTCCACACTTGAGTAAACATTATAAGTATATCCTTTGTCTTCTCTTAAAGATGACATAAGCCTACTTCCAAAATATCCGCCTAAAATGGTGTTGAGGATAAACATGTCAGCAAAATCAGGATGATCTCGTTTGAATAACCTGCATCCAATTTTTATAGCACTTTGCAGGTTATCTTCAGCCTTGATTCTTTTGCATATTATATCCGGTTCAATTGTGGGTTGTTTGTACACAGAAGGTTTTATCGTTATGGACTCTCTTCCAAAAGTTTCCTTTACTTCATTTCGGATTTCTTCTGTAATTTTACCACTTAGAATAATGATTCTATTGTCAGTTCCATAGCAGTTTTGATAATAATTCAAAAGGTCTTCCCTTGTTATATTATTATATGTTTCATCTGTACTGTTATAACCATATACATGATCTTTCCCATATAGACATTCAGTAATTTCCTTATATGCTACAAGCTCACTTTTAGCTTTTTCAACTTGCAATTTTTGGATACTGTTAGCCTTATATTTTTCCAGTTCTTGGAGGGGAAAAGTAGGTCGATCAAGTACTTCTGACAGCATCGGAAGTATTTTATCAAAATATTTACTTAAAGTAAAAATCTTAGCATAAGAATAATCAAGACTTGCTCCTGTACTAATATTTGCGCCATAAAAGTCAACAGCTTCTGCCAACTCAGAAGATGAAAAGTGTTCTGTTCCTTCTTTGATTAATTGTGCAGTAGCTCTTGAAACTCCTTTTTTTTGTTCACAGATCCTTCCACCTTTATATAGTACCTCCATCTGAACCAGATTTTGAGTGCCCATATTCACTTCGATCAATTCAGTGCCATTGGATAGAATTTCTCTGTTTACAGGTGGAATTTGCAGCTTCGTGATTTTATTGATAGCTGGTCCTTTTTTCCTATCTACTCGCGTCATATCTTGCTTCATACCATTGAGGTGTTTTGAAATACATTCATAACCAAATGTTTTATGAATTCATCTCAATAAATAGCAAAGATATAGAAGTTATTTTATTACGTAGATAGAAGATCAAGATAGTGCGAGAAAATTATATAAACAATAGAATTCTCAGTGAGTCTCCGTGCAATCCTCCGCGAATCTCCGTGTAATTCCTAAAAGCCCAAGGCACAAAAGATACTCACATCAAGAATAATCTTGTGTATTCGAAGCTAATTCTTTCCCATCCTGAAAAACAGTGGCTTTCACAGCGGCCTCTCCTTCTTTTCTTACGAATAGACCTGAATTGACTGTTTGAGTTGAATTGTTTTCTTGTTCCAAGGGCAAAATTTCTATTCTGAGACTCCTGGTCGAAGTATCAGGATCATAGGAAATTGCTGTAACCGCAATGAAATTATGTGGTGGTACATCTGTTACAGTGATATCATCATCATAATTATTGTCATTAATGTGATTTAAAACTTGAGATACATTCATAATAGAATAAAATTTAAATTTTTAATAATTTATTTGTTTGAAAGTTAGTTTTACTACCAATGTCCAATTATAAATAATTATTTAATGATATACATGGGTATTACTACGTGTTTTATCTTGACAAAATTAATTCAAGCCTTTCTTTGACCTTTTAAATCTGCATTTTAGTCTAAAACAAAGGATTCTTCAGCGGAAATCGACATACACTTACTAACTATGTCTCGTTTTACAGGCTAAAATCATACTTTTACCAATTCTAAAAATATAGCAATCCATGTATCCAGATCTTTCTTATTTGTTTCACGACTTTTTTGGTTCTTCTGTTGACAATTGGGCATCAGTATTCAAGACTTTTGGTTTGATGCTAGCCCTCACATTTGTAGTTAGTGCTTGGTATGTAAAGATAGAACTCAAACGAAAGGAGGAAGAAGGATTGTTAAAAGCAACTACAAAAGTTATTGAAACAAAAGGAGGTATTCGAATCGGCGAAATCTTATCCAATAGTGTTGTTTTAGGAATATTGGGTTTGAAATTGCCGTATATTTTCTCACATTTTACTGAATTCCAACAAGATCCGGCCTCAGTAATTATTTCTGCAAAAGGAAATTGGTTGATCGGAATACTTGCTTTTTTGGCCATTGCAGGATATAATTATTATTTGCAAAAGAAAGAAGATGCAAAACCTGGAAAACAGACAATTGTAGTTCACCCTCATCAGCACACCGGAGATATCATCATAGCGGCAGCAATCTCAGGAGTAATAGGATCCAAGGTATTTTCTATTTTAGAAAATTTGGAAGCTTTCTTTGCTGATCCGGTAGGTCAATTGATTTCTGGTAGTGGCTTGACAATTTATGGAGGATTGATTTTTGGTGCCATAACAGTATTGTATTATAGCAATAAAGTAGGAATCAAACCTATTCACATGCTTGATATTGGAGGCCCAGTGATTTTACTTGGTTATGCTGTAGGCAGAATGGGGTGTCAACTATCAGGGGATGGAGATTGGGGAATCGTAGCAGCGGCTCAGCCGGAGTGGTGGTTCTTTCCAGATTGGCTATGGTCCTATAATTTTCCAAATAATGTCAATAATGAAGGAGTCCTAATCGCAGGTTGTGAAGCATCCGCATATAGTGAGACTTTCGCAGATAGAACGCTAGAAATAGAACAACGATGTCAACAAGCTTGTGGCATGCGATATTGCCATGAATTAGAAGAAGGGGTATATCCTACATCTATTTATGAAATAATAATCTCATTAATTGGCGTGAGTCTTTTATGGATTTGGAGAAAAAAAATAAAGATAGCAGGTATGTCCTTCGCTCTTTACCTCATCTATAATGGAGCCGAACGGTTCTTTATTGAGACCATCCGTGTGAATGAAAGGTATGACTACTTTGGCCTTAATTGGTCGCAAGCTCAATTTATTTCAATTGGATTCATAGTTGCAGGAATTGCAGGAGCGCTTTATTTACTGAAATATGGCAAGCGACATAGCGAGATGCTCGTTGACAGCAGTGTAGGTTCAGAAACAAATAATTAATAAAGTTAACCATGGAATGGCACTCCCAAGATTGCAAAGATTGGGAATCCCGAGTATTGGAATTCTACATTTACACGTTATTGTAAATATCTGACTTAGATTCCTTTGCGTATTCTTTGAGCTCCTTGAGGTTAAAACCTTAGTGTACTTTAGTTTCTCACTGGTGAATAATGCTCCAGAATCATGCTTCTCAAAATTCTAATTTGTTCTTTCGAGGGGTAAATAGAGATTTCTGCGTTTTGCAAATGAACCACAAAGATAATTGATTTAGACCTCAATAAAAGAGCAACATCTTCATCTTCTATACTATATTTTGTCGAGTTATACAATTGTGACCGTTTGACTACTTGTGATAGTTTTTTTTGTTGAGTCTTTTGAATAATAGCAGTACTTCCGGGGTCAAGTACAGCAGAATGATTTCCGTAGGAATTTAATCTAATATTCGTACTAGCCGGAGTATGAACTTGGTTTGTTTGATGCACAGGTCTGTCTGTTTCATAACTGACTTCTTCGACATATTCCCTTATTTGGGTAAGCTTATTTTCGTAAGTCAATTCGTATTGGTCCAGTATTATTGTAATCAATCCTGTCATTTCTCCTTCATCAAACCCAGAAGTTAGGCGGGGTCTAATGGAAAAAGTATCAGCAATATCATATTCAAACTCTATAATTCTGACCAAAGGACCAAACTTACCATTAGCCTTAGATTTTTTGTACTTGGGATAAGACTGCACAAAATTGGCGTCTTGTGGTAATGCATTTACATTTCCATTTTGCGGAATGGGTTGTATCATTCTTGGACCTAAAGGAGTAGAATATAAACCAGGAAGTACCCTAGCAGTACATGATTGTAGGAGAATGATTGTGATGTAAAAAAGTATGTATTTATTAATGTTCATTTGTTATAGTAATGTAGATATAAGGTTTAATGTTCGAGTTTTAAGGTATGCATGGCTATATGTTGACTTTTTTAGGGATTACACGGAGATTAAATTGAGAATTCACGGAGATTCACGGAGCCGAGAAAACTCTAAACCTCAAACCTATATCAATTATTTCTTAATTCAAAATTCGTTATTCTTCATTCAACAATAAATAAAGGTCAACATCTAACCTTGTACCTTAAACCCCACACCTCAAACCTTTCTAAGTTACTTCTAAATTCTCCATTCTCCATTCAAAATTCGTCATTCAAAATTCGTCATACCTCTAAACCTATTTAAAAAAAACAGGCTGCACATTAATGAAACGCACAACCTGTTATTATGTCGATTATTCTAAGAACTAAGCTTTCCCGCCGTCTAAGAAATCTTGATATTCTTGCAACTCATCAAATTTGCCATCAGCTGCTAATTCAGCTTGTTTAGGCCAAGTTGTTGGGTCACCAAGAGCAAATCTTGATCCTGCAGCTGTAAGTATTGCCTTAATACTATCTGCGCTTGTGTTAGCCATTTCTCTCCAAGTAGTTATACCATTCTCTCTCAGCAATTTGTCAGTAGCTGGTCCGATGCCTTCTATTGCTTTCAGGTCATCTTGCTTAAATGCTTTCAAAGCACCAGTCTTAATCAAATATTTCTCAAGCTTAGAATCTGTCATGCCAGAAGCATTCTCTTTTCCAGTATCTAATTTTTTCTGATAATCGATCAATCCAGCGAAGTCTTCATCTCCAGCCAATTTAGCTTGATTAGGCCATGTCTTAGGATCAATGATCTTATACTTATCACCGTACTTTTTGAGGATGGCTTGTAAATCATCTACAGATTTGCCTCCAAGTGTAGCAAGACTATCTATTCCATTTTCTTTCAGTACACTTTCCATTTTTGGTCCGACACCTTCAATGATTTGTAAGTTGTCTGATTTTATTCCAGAATAGATTGATTTTGTGGCAGCAGGTATTGGAATTGTTGCTTCAGGTTTACTAGAAGCATCACCAGCTAAAGAAGATATTCCTGCCACAAGTTCAGCATCAGCTGTTTCTGCTCCTAGTTCAGCTGCATCAGATAGTTCAGCTCCAAATTCTGCTGTTTCTGTTGTTTCAGCTCCAAGTTCAGCTGTATCAGATAGCTCAGCTCCAAGTGCAGCAGTACCAGATAGTTCAGCTCCAAGTGCAGCAGATCCTAATGAACCACCACTAGCTTTCAATGCTTTCATGTCAGCTTCCATTTCTCTCATCCTACCTTTTGTAAGCGCGAGATCACCTTCTAGATCACTTCTTTTGCTTCTACAAGCAGCTAAATCGTCCTCTAATCCACTGATACTTCCATTCAGTCCTTTTATTTTGCCTTCGTATTCGGCAACCATATTCTTGTATTTATTATTCCAGTACCACCACGTTAAAAGAGCAACTAAAAGAGGTAGAAGCCACAAGAGCCACCACGGAATGTCACATATTGAAAATAATATCATATCGATTAATTTTTTGTTTTGTTATTTAATGATTTCAAGTTCAGTCCTTCGGTTTTGTGCTCTACCTGCTCTAGTATCGTTAGTAGCTATAGGTTTCGTCTCACCTTTGGAAAGCGCAATAATTTTAGAAGCACTTACACCTTTACTGACAAGATAATTCTTGACAATATTTGCTCTTCGCGTTCCAAGTGCTTGATTAAAGGTATTAGAATCTACATTGTCTGTATGACCAGTCAATCTAACTCGCTCTCCAGTCTTCTTCACTCTATCAGCAACATCATCCAAGTAATTCTCTACTTCAGAATCTTTGAGTTTTTCCACTGAATTGAAAGGAAAATAAATAAGTGTCTTATCATCAATTTCTTTGATGGCCTTAGTGTTTTTTAGATTTCTAAAAGCTACACTTTTAAATAAAGAGTTTTCATCGGAGTCGGCAGCATTCACCAGTTGTCCTTTAAGTCTGATTCTATCATCAGTTAAAGGAGGTTTGAATAGACTTGCTACGTCACTTGCCCTTGCCATTCCAAGGTTTTCGAAGGTTGTTGAGTTGACTTCATCGGCTCGATATTGTCCTGTAATTTCCAGGATTTCATCAGCTTTGAGTCCATCTAAAATAACTTGTCGCCTAGCATCCCATCCGTCACCTGTTACAGCACCTCCTTTATTCCAATTGAATAAAATAGGTCCAGTTACTTTTGTTGCTGGTGCTATTTTGGAAGAAACATCTTTTTTCGATTCAATGACCGTTTTTGAAGTATCTCCGTTGCACCAACCTTCAAAACAAGGCTTCACACAGTAAATGCCAAACAAGAGCCATAAGATTGCGAGAAACGCTATTATAATTCTCATATGCTAAAATGTTGGTTTGATTAAAAAATTAAAAATTAAAATACTGAATATTCTTGATCTATCCTTCATTTTGACCAGATTTGATTGGAAAGTCACTATTTTTTAACAGTTAAATTGAAATTCAAAGTATAATCATTGGTTGGGCCAATCTAGATTAGTGTAAAAAATACGATAACTAATTATGCCAAGTCTTTGATTAGCTGCGAATTATACTACTAACTTTGTATCAACTTTTACATTTGACATAAGTCATATTTCAAGGATAAAACCCTTAAATACAATAGAAATGCAAAGAATAATCACACTAGATGAATTCATTATCAGAGGACAAAAAAAGTATACTGATTCTACAGGTCATCTTACAAGACTCTTAAGAGACATTGGGATAGCTGCTAAAATTGTCAACAGAGAGGTTAATAGAGCAGGACTTGTAAATATATTAGGAGTAGCTGGTTCAGACAATGCAAGTGGAGATGATGTCCAAAAGCTAGACATCTTTGCCAATAATGTTTTTATTGATTGTTTGAAAAATGGTGGTGAGTGTTGCGGTGTGGCTTCTGAAGAATTAGAGACCTTTGTCGAATTGGACCCAGTCAAAAACAAAGATGCACAATATGTTGTAGTGATGGACCCTCTTGATGGTTCTTCTAATATCGATGTGAATGTATCTGTAGGCACCATCTTTGGAATTTATAAGCGTAAGAGTGATTGTAGTGGACCATGTGATTTAGACGATTTTTTACAGACGGGTACAGATCTAGTCGCCGCTGGATATGTATTGTATGGTACGTCCACCATTTTGGTTTATACTACAGGAAATGGAGTCAATGGATTTACCCTTGATCCAAGTATAGGAGAGTTCTGTCTCTCTCATCCAGATATGAAAATTCCAAACGCTGGAAATTATTATTCAGTAAATCAAGGCTATTATTTGAAATTTGACTTGGAAATGCGAAGGTATATTGATCAATGTTCAGATTCTAACTTTAGACTTAGGTATATCGGCAGCATGGTTTCAGATTTGCATCGAATCATGTTTCAAGGAGGTATTTTCTTGTATCCAAACACCCGAAAATATGTCAATGGCAAACTCAGATTATTATACGAGTGCAATCCAATGAGCTTCATCATCGAACAAGCAGGTGGATTATCAATAAATACAAAACTACAGCGAATTCTTGAGCTTCCGATACTGTCAATTCATCAGCGATCTACCATTGTCATTGGCAGTCCAGACATGGTGAAAGACATGCAAGCATTTATCGAAAGATATAGCGCTGTAGAGATATAGCATTTTAGCTTAAAATACTTTCCGATTTGCTTGGAAGATAAAATCTAACTACTATATTTGCACTCGCTTTTGAAGAAAGGCATGTTAGGGTGATTAGCTCAGTTGGTTCAGAGCACCTGGTTTACACCCAGGGGGTCGGGGGTTCGAGTCCCTCATCGCCCACATAAAAGAAGCAGTTATGACGAAAGTTATAGCTGCTTCTTTTTATTTTAACCTTCATCTGAAAAGGAAAAATAATAATCTTCAGGTATGAGGATGAGGTTATTGAAAATAGGGAGGGTTAAAAAAGGAAAGCATAGGACTCAGTTGCCAATCATATTTGCAACAGCATTGCACGAAATACACAAAGCATTTTCAGGTAAAATTTTATTGTCTAAATATGGCTTTTCATTACTTCTGAAGGACCAAGAAGCTATAGAACAAAATGTAATAGACAGCAAAGTCAAAAACATGGTCATAAGATCCAAATACATCCAACTACATAGAAGAAAACACCGCTGAAGTTATGTATTCTAATAAGTACCTTCCAAGCTCTGAGATCGAATATATTGCCAAAGAACGAATTGATATATCTAAGACCTAATCTGATACATATACAATCACTTCCTGAAGAAAAAATAAATGATAAGAGGAATAAGTTAAGTTCCTTTAAAAGCATCTAGTCTTTGATCTCGTTCCCAAGTCAGAGCGTTTTTTGTTAATTTTTACTAAAGGGGTGAATGGGTTAATATCGACAAGAAAAGAAATCTTGTAACGCCGAGTATAAATCGCACGTATATTTATAATTAAATTTTAGGTTGAGGGGTATAGTTTTTTAACTTTATAGTGTTAAGATATTCATTTTAAATAATAACCCAATTAAACAACCTCTTTTTAAATGTGTTTGTATTATGACACTTTCCTCTAATAGACTGGAAACAAGAAGTTTGGGAATTTTATTATTATTTTATATGTTCTGTAACCAAGTAGGAATGAGTTGCTATCTATGGATGTATGGGGAATAATGTAAATCTCTAATTCATTTCTACTCCTCGATTAATTCAGAACAGAAAACATAATTATTGGAATATAATTTTTTTTAACCTAAAAAATTAAAATCATGAAAAAGCCTGTTTATATTTTCTTAGTATTATTGTGTCCAATATTTGTATTTAGTCAGAAAGTTGAGATTGGAGGTAAAGTTAAAATCAGTATAATGGAAGAACAAAATACGTCAGATAGCTTGGTTGTATGGCTTCCAGACAGCACAATAGCAAGGCGTCATGTATCTAGTTTGCCAAAAGAATTGCCAGCAAACCCAACTGCAGGAGATATGCTTTATTTTGATGGTACTAATTGGCAACTATTATCTCAGGGAACAGATGGACAGACTTTACAATTAAATAGCGGCATGCCCTCATGGACAGATTGCAATCTATCTCTTGGACAATTTTATAAAGGAGGCTATATATTTTATTTGGATGCTACAGGATGTCATGGATTGGTTGTGGCACCTGGTGATCAAAATACAGGAGCTGAATGGGGGTGTTCGGGCGATGAAATCGGAGGAACAAGTAGTGCTCTAGGCACAGGTCAATCCAATACCGATACGATTGTTAATGGGTGTGCAGAGGCTGGAATAGCTGCGAGACTATGTGATGATTTAGTTTATGGTGGATATGATGATTGGCTTTTACCTTCAAAAGACGAACTAAACTTAATGTGGGAAAATTTAGCTGATCCTGATGGAAATAATAATAACTCAGGCACAGGAGATTCTAATAATATTGGTGGTTTTGGTAGCGTCCACTATTGGAGTTCTACTGAGGACGACAGCGACTTTGCGTGGCGGCAGGATTTAGGCAATGGCAATCAGGGTTCCGACGTTAAGGGCCACAACTATGGTGTTCGGGCAGTTCGAGCTTTTTAACAAGTTATCTATCCTGACATTTGCGGTCAGGACTTGTATAACTATTTAGCCGCTAAACATATGTTATATCAATAAGCATTTTTAAATCAAAATTTAGGTTGGGGGGTATAGTTTTTTAACTTTGAGAAGTTAAGATAATGTAGACAATTCCAGTTCAGTTGATTTATCCGTTTTTACTCGATTATTATCTGAATATATTCGGATATAATTGGATAAGCTAACTGGTTTTCCAATGTGTTGTAAACCAGTACTTTGTGGTTTTGAAGTCTTAGTTTGTTAAGAGAAATACACGCATGGTATTCAGTGCGATGCGGATATACAAATGTTCCAGCCAACCAAAGAAAAAAATAAATATCAATGATAAAAACTATTGAATTTCGAGGAAAAGGAAAATGGAAACCAATGGTTATGAATCAAGGGAAATTCGATAGAGATCTTATCGAAAAGATCAATTCGATAATTTCGACTAATTATTCGAAATGCAAGAAATTAGTTGATGATAGTAAATTAAAAATTGTTGTTGAATTTGATTCAGATAAAAGGTTTGAGGCAAGATATACGGACGAAAAAGAAATAATCTATTTGGCTTTATGGGTTTATTATTTGGAAGATTCTGGAATCACCATTTTTAATCATAAGGAAAGGATATTGTTGGAAGAAATAACTCATTTTATAGATAATAAAATCAATTTTTCGGCTAATAAAGAATTTATCAAAGCCATGCAAAATGAGAGATTGAATGATACAAACAGTAATGCAGATAAATTATTTCAATTTGTTTACCTCATGGCTTTTACTTTTGATGAAGATTTAGGATTTGGAACAAGACATTGGGCAAGCATGATTGATACTTGTAATGATTCTTATATTTCCAGTTTGCCTATATTTAAGAGAATCCCTTCTGTTTTGTGGCATAGAAAAAGCATAAAAGAGAATCTTCCGATAAAGTCATCTATGCCAATACTTGCGAAAGAATACTTATTCGACTTGATTATTGCCCGAAAAGCAATTGAAAAATATAAAAGAAATCCAAAATGCTTAGAAAAGATTTATGTAGCGGATAAAGAACAAAAAAAACATATCAAACCCATTATTGAAGAATTAGGATTGAATAGAATTAAATCGACAGATGAAATGTTGGAAGAAATAGTTCCTAAATCATATAAATTCTTAATCGACTTTGATAAAAAAGTAAAATAATTTGCTTTTAGGAGATGGCAATAGAATCATTCGAAAGAAGCGAATTATTAAATTGAGGATACCGAAAATCAACATTGTTATGAACGTTATTCAGAATCAATAAAAAAATAAAATGAATTGGACTTTAATCATAATATCAATCATTTTGGTGGTTGGATTTTACAGAACTTTTAAAAGTTGGAAAAAGCTAAACTTAGAAGATTTATATTATCTACTAGCTTTAAAAGAGGAAGAAGAAAAAGTTTCTTTTGTTCAAAAAAAAGGTTTTACTAGATCAAATCCTTATGATGGAGCTAAGATTGAAAATTTAAAATTCAATAAAGGATCTGACCAAATAGAGTTTACCCCTTCCAATAAAAAAATTATTGAAAAGAATGAATTACAAGAAATGGCAAGGCCAATTGTGGGACAAAATTTGAGAAAGTACAAATTAGTTAAGATACCTTATTTGAAATATCATACTTCCAAAAAACAAATAAATCGTGTCATGGAAGATTGCTTAAAAAATGGTTATAAACCTATTGAACAAAATCCAAATAATAATATCTTAGATGAGTTAGAAATATATCATAATGACTTTGAATATTACAAAAAAGACAATTATTGTATTCTTTTAGAAACAAGAAAACATAATAATTTAAATTCTGCTTTTACCCTTTTTAAAAATTAAAAAGACAATCGCTTCCATTAAAAGATAAAAAAAGAATGAGAAAAATCCTAGAAAAATTATTTGGTAATAAAGATTTACCATTGGTCAATCTTGAATTCATTGAAAATATTACAAGCTTAGAAATTGATGAAGCAAAATCAATTTTAGAGAATTATGGTTTCAAGTACATAAAATATGTTCCACCAATTGAGCAAAAGAAAGGTTATTTTGAGTATAAAAGAAAAGCTAAACCAATAGAAGGTATGAGTAAAATACCTGAATTTATCGAAATACATGAAACGGTAATTTTTAAAAGAGGAGTTTCTTACAAACTGAATTGTATTGATAAAGATAGTGATGTTTTTTCAAAACATCATTTGAAAAATTTAATGTCATTTACTATTAAAGGAAAATACAAACCTGATTTAACTCGTCAGGGTAGGTTTATAAAAGAAAAAAGCCCTCACGAAAAGTTTTATCTTAGTGAACTTTCTGGGAAGTTAAAATCAGGAGTAAATATGTTTTCTATTGACATATATTTTGTAAATGAAATTATGGTAAAAATAGAATTGATGGATAAAGCAGAATCAAAATATGCTATTACAAATATCCCTTGGGAAGTATGATTTAAGAGTAGACTAAAAGAAAATAAGGTGAGAAGAGAAAAATGCATATCCATTCATTCCTCTCATTCGGTCGTCACTATGGATATGAGGTGACTTTCTGTGCATGTATTTGGACTAGATTACATGAATATAAATTTTGAATTTATTGAAATATACGACGATTAACCACTTTATTTTCAATATAAATAATATATAATTCAATGAAGAAGAAAGTAGTGAATGCAATTGATCGATGGGTCAAAAACTACCCTAACCCAAATCTAGATAATTTTTCTAACGAAATAAGTATTAAGAATATCCAAAAAGCCTTTCACAATAATTTTTATCTGAATACTCAATTTAGAAGTGAATCTAATGGCTCATATGTTGCTGCACTAGGTTTCAAAGAAAAACTATTTAAAAATAGTTTACAAAGCGAAAGAAAACCAATAAAAGGAAGATTTATAAAAGAAATTCAAAATATATTAGATAGTTCAAGTGTAAAAGAAAGAACGTGTAAAAATTGCAATGGAAATTCAATCAATCAATGTAACGTTTGTAAAGGTCATAGGAGAACTTTTTGTAAAAACTGCAGTGGAAGTGGAGAAAAAAGTTGTGATTCCTGTTCAGGGGTAGGTTATATTATCTGACTTGGATGTGGAGGTAGTGGTCAAAGATTATTTCCATTCAATAGACAAGTATTTTCAAATGGTCAATATAGGACTGAGATTGGTCAAGAATGGAGGGCATGTGATCATTGTGGAGGTACGTGTAAAATGAGGTGTATGAATAATTGTTCAGGAGGTCGAGTAAGATGTGATAATTGTGTTAATGGATATTTAATTTGTTCTTCATGTAAAGGGAAAGGAGAAACACATTGTATTAGTTGTCTTGGTAGTAGCAAGCAAATTATTTTTAATTCAACGACAATTAAATATGACAATAACGAATTAGAGTGTGGCTATCAGCCATCTGGATTTAGCAAATTATTTCCAAATTTCCGAATTGAGAATTCAAAAGATGGAAAAGTGATATTTGATGCAAATTCCCAAGAAATAGATTCGAAGTCCACTTTAGCTTTAAGGGCGAACGAAGATTTAAACTCAAAATTGAAATTAAGTTCAGATCTTGATCTTGACTTGGGGGCAAAAATAGTGTTTCAAAAACTAATGCAAATACAACATCCAATCTATGAAGTTCAATATGAATTTGAAGACCAAGAATATTTGTTGTTATATAACGAATTTAATAATCAGATATATGCAGAAATTGTACCGCGACTATTCAATAAAAAAAAATTACAACAGCGGATAAAGGATTTATTTAATAAAAAGAATTTCTTTGTTTACAGCTTTTTAGCTGTAGTACTGTTAACTATAGCAGCTGGTTATTTGATACATATTAGAAAAACATTATCTAACGAATCAAGTATTGTTAATGAGAATATCTGCCAAGATTTTGAAATAGAAATTACAAAGAACACTTATTTTTATTCTAGACCTAATATTAAATCTCAGAAATTAACACCAATTAGTTCTGGTACAATTTTAAAAGCAAGTTGTGATGCCGACTGGGATTATTTTTACGAAATCCGCTATAAAGATGAAAATTCTCAAACTTATATAAGTAAGTATGTATTTGTGGATCACTCAAAGAGGATAAGCGAATGATTGTACTTTTGCGCATAAAAAATGCATTATTGACTTTATAAGTGGAAAAGTCAATTCTTCTACAATTTCAAAAATACAAAATGATCGAATTATTGAAATGATATTTAAAAATCTACCTGAATGGTTTGTATAAAATTCCTATAATAGAAAGGTATAAATCTTATATTTGGTGTCATGAACGTTAGGTTAAACAAAGATCAAAAAATCAAAATCCTCAATTCTGATGACATTTACAATGTTATGCAGCAAATTCTTCTACGTGAGAATAAAATACGAAGGAATCAAGAACATTTTTGGGTAGTTGGTCTGAATAATTCAAATAAGATACTTTTTATTGAATTGATAGGCTTAGGTAATGTTAATCGTGTAAATGCCAATCCACCTGACGTATTTAGAATGGCAATATACAAACTCGCTGTGAAAATGATATTGGTCCACAATCATCCAAGTGGCAACTTAAATCCTTCTAAAGAAGATGTATATTTTACTGATAGAATGTTGAAAGTTGGAAAGATCATAAATATTGAAGTAATAGACCATCTTATAATTACAGAATCGACCTATACAAGTTTTGAAAATGAAAACATTATAGAAGAAATTAAAAATTCGGGAATGTATGAAATTGTTGATCGAGATAAGGTCAATATGATGCAATGGAAACTTGATATTGAGAGACAACAAGGAGAGAAAGCAAAAGCTATCAAAATAGCAAAGAAGATGAAAGGTGAAGGGATGGATGAAAAGTTAATCAAGAAGTGGACTGGGCTTTATATGGATGAGATTCGAAAGCTATAGCGACAAAATATTATTAAAAAGATTTTAGTAAGGTGACTAGGCGTAAATTTTATGTTACAATGGTTTGGTCATTTTGCATTATTTATATAATTGTTATAGGGCATAAGAACAGAATGGAATGAATCAACAAGAGAAATATTTGGCTAGAGTAATGTTTAAGAACAAAATTTATCAATCAGACAGTCAGTCTTTTGAAGATTTAGTTGTTAACGTTTTGCAACATGAAAGTAGCACATTTACACCTGTGAAACCACAAGGAAGTTATGGTGACAGAAAAAATGATGGATTTGATCCTTCGACCAATTCGTATTATCAAATTTATGGACCTGAAGACTTACCTAAAAAAGAAAAAGATGCGATATCTAAGCTAAATGAAGACTTTGAGGGGCTAAAAAAGCATTGGTCCACGAACGGTTTTACAATTGAGAGATTTAGTTATATAGTAAATGACAAGTATAAAGGTGCATACCCAGAACTATTGAAAGCTATTCAAGCATTAAAAGTTGCTAATCCTAAAATTACTATTTGTTTACTTAGAGCTTTCCATGTAGAAGACACTTTCATATCACTGGGAGAGAGTGAAATGTTAGAAATAATCGGCCCAATTCCAAGTCCATACAATATTACAGATGTTGACTATTCAATATTAACTGAAGTTGTAAATCATATTTTAGGCTTTGATATGCCAGATACAGAAGAAGAAATTCCCCTTAATCCAGACTTTGAGAAAAAATTATAATTTAATGATATTTCAGTTAATGTTTCTGATATACTTCGCTTCGCTTATCAGCAAACTTACGTTGTTACTGATTTTTTTAACACAAATAGCAAATTTGCTAAGGATGATTTAAGAGATAAGTTTGAGGGTCTTTATGAAAAGTCAAAGGCGTTGTTCACTGGATCAGATACGTATTCCGATAATATTTTCTTTTATATTAGAGATCAAGCAAGCCCTAATAGAAAATTTGCATATTTTAATGCAGTTTATGTCTTGATGGCACACTATTTTGAGTACTGTGATATTTATGAATCTGTTAAATGATACTACCTTCTAAGCATATAAAATTTAGCCAATCAATCATTGGGTTGTCTGGTTTTTTACTGTCTCAACTTAAAGAGCCTTTAACAATTGACGATTTATGGATTAAATACTCGAAAGCTTCAAAAAAAAGATTTCCATCGTTCCATGATTTTGACAATGTTGTTTTATCAGTAAACCTTCTTTTTATGATCGAAGCAATTCAATTGGATGATAATGGAAAATTAATGCAAATATGAAACTAGTTAGGCTATCATCAAATAAAGAATCTTTTCGAACAATTGAATTTAACAGTGCTGGAATTTCTATTCTTGCAGCTATGAGGGTTTCAGAAGACAATAAGAAAACATATAATAGTGTTGGAAAATCATTAGCCCTCTATCTCGTTCATTATTGCTTTGGAGCTAATAGCACCGAAGATTTTGACTTAAAACTTACAGGATGGGAATTTCAGTTAGAGTTCACAATATCTGATCAATCACATTCCATTGTTAGAATAGTAAGCGAACCAGGGACTGTGATCTTCAACGAAAACGAAATCAAGATTAAGGATTTAAAAGAGAAGTTAGCCGACTTGATTTTTACATTGCCTAAAAAAAGTAAATTTTTAACTTTCAGGTCGTTGATTTCAAGATTCATAAGAGGTAGTAAAGGTAGTTATATTGAATATGACCGATTTATTGATGAAGAACAAAAGAATCCCTTTTCTCAATTAAGAAATAACTCACTCGTTTTAGGTCTAGATAATGATAAAGTTCTAGTCAAAGGCAGCCTCAAGGAAAAACTTGATAAGGTGAAAGAGCTAAAGAAGAATATTGAAAACGATAGTGTTCTTAAATCGTTTTTTCAATCCGATGATACAGATGAATTTGATTTGAAAATTGCGGACTTAGAACTTAAAACCAAGTCATTAAAAAATAGCTTAAGTTCCTTTGAGATTGCTGAGGACTACAATCAGATTAAACTTGAAGCCGATAGAATTTCATTAGAATTGAAAGATGTTAGAAACCAAAGAACTAAAATTCAAAATACTTTAAATAACATATCTAAAAGCCTTAAAATCGAGCCAGATATTTCAAGATCAAAGCTTTTAGGTTTTTATAAGCGTGCTGAATTTGAACTAGACGATTTAGTAAAAAAGAAACTTTTAGATATAGAAAAATTTAACAAGAAACTTTTAAGTAATCGTCAAAAACGTCTTATGCAGGATAAGGAGATGTTTGAAGAAAGATTAAAAGATTACAATAGAAATATAGCTAGACTTGGTAAATTGGAAAATGAGAAACTTCAGTATCTGGATACTCATGGAGCATTAGACGAATTCAGTCAGCTAAATAAGCAATTAGGAGAGTACACTAAACAACTTGAAAGAATTCGAAGTTATCAAAAACTACTTGAAGAATATCAAAATCAAGTTGAGGATACAGAACAAGAATTTGTTGCGGAAAACAAAGAGGCTAGGGAATATCTTAATAAAACGAGGGATGAAAGAATTCAGAGATTATCAATTTTTAGTGAATTGACTAAAGAATTCTATTCTGACAAACCATCCGCAATTTTTGTAAAAAATAATGAAGGAATTAATAAAACAAGATACGACATACAAGCCAAGCTTCAAGATGATGCTGGTGATGCCGTTAATGAAGTAAAGATATTCTGTTTTGATTGGACAATATTAAAAAATCAAATGAATCATATCGTCAAATTCATCTTTCATGATAGTAGGATAACAGACGGTATGGATACAAGACAACTAGCTACTTTGTTTAGAGTTGCCCACAGAGAAAAAACGTTTCAATATATTATTTCTCTTAATCAAGATAGATTAGATAACTTAAAAGGTGAATTATCAAAAGAAGAGTATGATGAAATTATTGAAGACAATATAGTACTAAGACTTTCTGATGAATCGGATCAGAATAAGCTACTTGGTGTACAGATTGACCTTAATTATGAAAAAAGGTAACATAGAAATTAATATTAAAATGTAATTAATTTGGACACATTAATGGACACATAATGATTATATCAAAATATATTTATTGTAATCAATTGAATAACAGATATTTATAATTATATGTTCGAGTCCCTCATCGCCCACAAAGAGAAGCAGTTATGATTAATTTCGTAGCTGCTTTTTTAGTCTTTTACTAGATTTATGCTTTCATGTGTGAATCGTAGACCATATTGGTTTTGATAAAAAGCGAGCAAACCTTCAATATCATATCTCATTGCCAATCTTACAGGTGTAGTCATAGACATTTTACCACTCCCTTCAGGTATTACGAGAGGATAACAATGTTGTCGGTGGCAGAGGTCATTCAAGATGTTTTTAAAAAAAGTCTCCCTTTATCTATTCCTAGTGCATAATGCGAGTTAAAACTCCACTAAGGTTCTAACCCTTATTCCCAATCCTTTATTGCCAAACAATGCAGGCAGTCCAGGATTATCTAAATAATTGAGCCTTTGTACCAAATCAAATCTCAATATTTTGAAAATGTTAGAAATACCAATACTAGCTTCCATATAAGGTTTTTTGCCATCCAAAACAAAGGTGTTTGGATTGCCTGAAGCATCACTTGGAAATTGTACCAATTCAGGATTTAGATTGGGATTATATTGATCTGACAATGCTCCATAATAAGCTTTGAAAGAGACAATACTTCTAAGTTTCAATTTATTGATCAGTGGAATCCTATTCATAACTGCTCCTAAGAAGTAGTGCTCCGCATTAAGGGAGACAAATCTATCTGCCGCGAACTCTAGAAAATTCATCATATTATATGAGGTCAATTGATAAGCATAGGTCTGATTTCCTCTAGGTATATTTTGTAAAATATATGGTACTTCACCCCAAGTCTTGCCTGCCTCAAACACAATGTTGGTGGTTCCAGAAGTCAACCATTCATATTGTTTAAATATATTCAAATGTGCCTTACTATATTTATAATCTCCACCAAGGGCACCTTTAATTCCTTGTGTGAAATTGACAGTAAATATTGGAAATTCGTTATATAGCTGGACTCTTGCATTTTTTCCTTGGAGAAATTGTTCATTAGGTGCATACCTAAATCCAAGAGTTATTTCAGATGTCGTAATGTCATTTAAGAAATTTCGATTCCCTTCAGCATCATAGTTGAAAAACTCCAAACTTCCGTAGGGTTCTCTTTGCTTTCGACGAACATCGATATGATAATTAAATCCATTCGATTCATGGACATAATTCACTTCATAGTTTTTAACTAAAATCATCTTAGTTGCATCGCCTCTTTGAAATGAAAGGAAAAAATTGCTAGGATTAAAAAACTCTAATTCTTGACCTGGAAACAGGCTTTCTTTTTCAGCTGAAAAACTTAAATAATGCCTTGGGTTTTCATTGAAATTTTCATTGAAAGTATATATTAATCCAGCGTTATATTTCCATTCTTTGGTTTTAAACGCTCTTGCTACGTAGCCTTGTAACTTTATCTTGGGTGTAAGACTTGGCAGGGATTCAGCTCCTATCCTGAGATTAATACCCTCTACCTTATTAAAACTAAAAAAAGTAGCAATTGGTCCAATATTGACGTCACCAACTGGAGCATAACCTGTTAAAACAGTACGAAGCACATAAGTATAGGTCTTATAATATGGGTCATTGTGTAACGTATCTAGCATGGAATAGAGCTCTTCGTCATTTTTTTCAAGAGGTACAATTCTATTTTCGTCCCAATACGATTTAACTTTTTCGCCTGAATCTTCTTCATATATTATTTTCTCTAGTTTGCCAAAGATTGATTCGTCCTCGGGTTTAGAAAAATCATAGTCGGAATAATAAACTGTTCGAGTTCCATATAAGCCAAACCCATTGTCGGTAATCGAGTAGTCGATAACTAATTGATCTTTGGTCTTGAGGTAATTATCACCATGTGGTTCAAATTCTTGAATGATCCTGAGATCTCTCACAAAATTGATATTCATACCTTCAATGATTCCTATATCAACTTTTAGCACTGAAAATTTACCGTCATTAGAAACGAAAATATTACCAGTAAATCCAAAATTTCCTTTTACTGCTGGAATGAATGCTAGATTGATAGCTTCTTTACCATTTACTGCAGTTGTATCTATTATGTAGTATCGATAAAAATCATCTCCTGCCTTTGAGAAAGGACTCACAAAAGTAATATCCAAAAGGTCTATTTTTTCTTCATAGATATCAATTTCTTGATAAAGCGCATCCAAGGCATCATTAATACTACCCGAATCTATGGTTTTATCTATATCTGTGGATTTTGAAGCTTTTATGACTTCTTTAAGTCTGTCACCCTTTTTCTTGTAGTGAATTGTGGATAAATTTTCTCTTAAAAATAATGGAAGAAATGTCTTTCCATTAACTTCTGAGGTATCCACATAATCCCACAAAAAGTCTAATTTTCTTATGAATCTTGTATTCTTGAATCCTTCAGTGATATTATTGATATCAATATTGATCTTTTCTTGCTGATTGTATTTGTAATAGTCTTTACCTTTTAGGCTGTTGGTATATTTATTTCTAATTACATTTTTAGCAAGATCAAGAGCCGGATTATTCTTCTTGCTATACTTGGCCCTTTTGACCTTTATCTCTACTGTTTCTAATTCTAGCGACCCATCTTGAAGTCTGAAGGTAAACTTATTTGTTTTACCTCTGGTAATGGGAAAATATTGCGTTTCATACCCAAGGAATGAAGCAAATACTGTATCACTCGGAAATCTTGTCTCAATATTGTAGTATCCATCAAGGTTTGTAGATACTCCTACGTTTGTACCTTTTAGCCCCACATCAACAAAAGGAAGTGCTTCACCAGTCTTGGCGTCATATACATTTCCTTTGATTCGAGTCACGCTTTGTGAAAAGATACTAGTCGCAACTAAGAGGAACAAAATGAATTGAGTTATTTTATATATATAGGTCATTTGTATTTTTAAAGTCTATTTATTATTAATGTCTTTAATACCATTTCATACATTTTACAATCCTTCAATAAATAAAGAATACTTAGGCATCAGTTCTTCAAAAATCTAGAGCAAGATGATTTGTTAGAATGACTTGATCAAGAATGGAATCGGATTAAGAATGGTTACAAGAATGTATTTTATAATTTACTATTTTCAAATCTGATACAAGGTTATGTCATATTACATTTAACTGATATAACTTTCGGATAAGCCTTTTGTTTTTATAGATAGATCTCGATTTCAAGAGATAACAATTACATTCCTATCTATGTTTACAGATATTGATTCTTTTATGATGAGTTGTCTAAATTAACTGATGAATTGTAAATTGACCTCTATATTAATTGGCAGAAGATTTATAATTTTCTGAATTCTAACATTCGAGATACTTTTTCTGCTAAACCATGGGTTTGTTAGAATTTGGTTGGGGTAGTTTAGTCCAAAATAGGAAGGACATCTGGAGCGAACTTTAATTACAGTTTTACACCACCCCGTCAGTCACCTAGGAATGATTCAATAATAAAGTAACATTTTCTACTTGTTATTTTATCTTTCTACAGCGTTAAAAAGCCTCGCCAATGCCCTGCATTGTCTACGCCTGCCTGCTGGTAGGCAGGTTTTTTGCCTTGTTGAAAAATAGAATACCTGCGTATAAAAGCGAACTTTATTAATGTATCATTCCTTAACCATTCGACCTAAGGATAGGGCATCGTACCATTCTTTCGTTGCTTAATCTCTATTAAATAAGGCACATGGAACAGAACGGGTATGCTTAAACAAAAAAAGCCCAGCAAAACTGCTGAGCTTTTATTATCAATTTACTATTACTTTGACCAATTTAAACTTCAATAGTGGGTACGGCAACAGAATATTTTTCTACAAGCTTTGCATTGAATAAATCAACTCTATAATACTCTTCTTCTATGTCCTTTGATAGAACAGTGATTTTACCATTACTGGTAACCATAAAGTCAATAGTGTATATATAGCCTTCTTCTTTGACAAGAAAATGAGTGTAAATAGTTGCCGAACCATCCATTTCAGGTTGATCAATAGTCTTTACATATTGCTCAATTTTTGTTGTGAGTTCCTTAGTGTTATCAACGTTTAATGTATCTGCAAAAGCTGATACTGAAACCATGCTAAAAATAAGTAGTGTAAATGCGGAATATATTAAATGTTTCATATGTTTTATTTTTTTGGTGATTAACAATTGTGCCTTAAAGACGAGTCTTTGAACTCCTTAGTTGCACCTCAATAGACGAACGGAGAATTAAATCGTACAGAAGGATTATAATCATGTACGAATGAAATTAAAATGGTTTTTCGGACCCAAGGAAAAGCATCATACCATTAGATTGTCGCCGAAAAAAAATCAAAATGCGTCAATAAATAAGGTGGATGGGACGGGACGGGTATGCTTAAACAATAAAAGCCCAGCAAAACTGCTAAGCTTTTATTATCAATGTACAATTGCTTTAACCAATTTAAACTTCAATAGTGGGTACGGCAACAGAATATTTTTCTACAAGCTTTGCATTGAATAAATCAACTCTATAATACTCTTCTTCTATGTCCTTTGTTAGAACAGTGATTTTACCATTACTGGTAACCATAAAGTCAATAGTGTATATATAGCCTTCCTCTTTTACAAGAAAATGCGTGTAAATGGTTGCCGAACCATCCATTTCAGGTTGATCAATAGTTTTTACATATTGCTCAATTTTTGTTGTGAGTTCCTTAGTGTTATCAACGTTTAATGTATCTGCAAAAGCTGATACTGAAACCATGCTAAAAATAAGTAGTGTAAATATCGAATATATTAAATGTTTCATATCTTTTATTTTTTTGGTGATTAACAATTGTATTCTAAAGACGAGTCTTTGAACTCCTTAGTTGCACCTCAATAGACGAACGGAGAATTAAATCGTACCGAAGGATTATAATCATGTACGAATGAAATTAAAATTGTTTTTCGGACCCAAGGAAAAGCATCATACCATTAGATTGTCGCCGAAAAAAAATCAAAATGCGTCAATAAATAAGGTATATGGGACGGGACGGGTATGCTTAAACAAAAAAAGCCCAGCAAAACTGCTAAGCTTTTATTATCAATGTACAATTGCTTTAACCAATTTAAACTTCAATAGTGGGTACGGCAACAGAATATTTTTCTACAAGCTTTGCATTGAATAAATCAACTCTATAATACTCTTCTTCTATGTCCTTTGATAGAATAGTGATTTTACCATTACTGGTAACCATAAAGTCAATAGTGTATATATAGCCTTCTTCTTTGACAAGAAAATGAGTGTAAATGGTTGCTGAGCCATCCATTTCATTTTGATCAATAGTCTTTACATATTGCTCAATTTTTGTTGTGAGTTCCTTAGTGTTATCAACGTTTAATGTATCTGCAAAAGCTGATACTGAAACCATGCTAAAAATAAGTAGTGTAAATGTGGAATATATTAAATGTTTCATGTGTTTTATTTTTTTTTAGTGATTAACAATTATGTCTTTTAAATGGGTTTTTGAATTTCTTTGTTACACTCAATGGACGAATGAAATTAAAATGGTCTTTCGACTTCTCATCTGTGATTTAATGTTTTCAAGTTTCATACTACAAATATATACGATTATATAGTACTGTGCAATACATGGTACTATGATTAAGCATAGTACTATATGAAACGATAAATTCTATCGACAAACTGTGTTAAAAATTAGAATTAGAGAAAACCTAAAAAATCGACTGACTCCTTTTTATGTCTATTAAGAAGTGGATATAAAGAGCGGTGAGGGAATTTAGAAAACACGAGCTTTTGCTAAACCATCGGTTTATTAGTACTGGTACGGAGTATTTTTAAGATACGAAATCGATACAAAACACATAAAATATAGGAGTATAAAGTTCTTAAAGGGTATAATTATCACTGGAATTGTAAGTAATTGGTTATCCTGGATGTTGACCTTTTAACCGCAAGGAACGCCTAGTAGGCGCAAAGGTCTCAAAGAAGTTGTAATGAAAATATAATATCATAGGAATAAATATTTTCGTATTTTTGAATCAGAGTAATTAAGCGATACCAAATAATTCAATTATATAATCTCCCCTGTAAAGCAGCAAAACATCTAATTACTCCTTCTTAATACTGAAACTACAACTTAAAAACACTAACCAATGAAAAAATCTACCTTATTATTTGCCTTTCTTTTCTTTTCTACGGCCTCTTTCGCACAACTAACTGAAGTCCTATATAAGATACAATATAATGAGACAACTGATCACTTTGACTGCAAAATGTACATCGAAAATGGGATTGCTACTTCTGCTGCAGATCGATTGCAACTTCCAGCTCAGTTCTCAATTGTCTCAGAGACAGGCACCACAATAGCTGTAGAAGAAACTTTTCTGCCAATATTTAATAATGAAACTTATACTGGGACAATACCAATGGATTGGAGCATTGAGAATTCTGCAATTGATCCAGTAGAATTTCCTGGATATAATGTTTTTTCGATTGTTCCCAATCTTGGAGGGCAGCCTTCTCATTACAATAACATTGGTGTAGAAAATGAAGTTACACTTTTCAGCCTTTCTGCTATAGGTGGAGATATTTGTAATATCAGTTTGAGAGTTTTTGAAAATTTTGTGGATCCAAACATTATTGGTGGTATTGATTATACCAATAGCATGATGATAGGAACTACAAACGAAATTTTTGTAGGAACTGATCCACCTGATGGGGTTAATGGAGATGTAGATGTTACTGTTAATCAAGGTTCAATATGCGAAGGGGAATGCATCACATTGACAGCAACATTCAATTGCATTTTCCCAGGATTAGAATATGAATGGAGTACTGATGAAACGACAGAATCCATAACTGTTTGCCCAGAGGTGGATACTGAATATTCTTTGCACTTATTTGGACCGTTTGAGTTTTCTAAATATATAACTTCATTCATATCCGTAGATAATGGCATTTTCGTTGAAGAAGATTTTTTAGTTACAGACCTTTGTGTAGGTGTGCCAATATATTATCAACCTGAATATGGAATATGGGCCACTAGTGATGAAAATATAGTGACTGTGACCAATGATGGATATGTAACTCCTATATCTGCTGGGTCGGCCATAATATCCCATACCAACGAATTGGGAAACTGTCTTGACGAAATTGTTGTAACCGTTCTGTCTCCAGAGCTACCAATTATTCTAGGCGATGATATTATATGTGCAAATGAGACGACCCAATTATCTCCTTCCACTGGAGTGATTTGGAAAAGTGGAAATCCTGCGATTGCAACTATTGATAATACTGGATTAGTGACTGGTGTTGGCCTAGGGGCGACAGTGTTTACCTATACTACAGAAGAAGGATGTGTTTCTGATCCATCTCCACTTGTGTCTGTTTTAATAATCCCCGAACCTATTATAACAGGTCCAGATACAATTTGTATGAGAGCAATGACTACTCTCACTCCAAGTGCTGGAGTAACTTGGGAGAGTTCAGATCCATCAGTGGCTACAATTGACAATAGTGGGAATGTAACCGGGGATTCTGAAGGCCGTACAACCTTTTATTTTACAGATATGGCAAATGGATGTACATCTGAAGAAAGTGAACCTGTGACAGTTTTGCCTTCACCAATCGTGGAACTATCTGCTGATACTGTTTGTCAATATACAGTTGTTGATGCTACAACTAATATGGAAGGAGGTACATGGATAACAACAGTAATTTCTGGAAGCCCGAATGCAGCTGGGATTGACCATTCTGGAGTAATCGAGACTGATAATCCTGGGGTAGTAAGTGTGCAATATATAAGTGCAGAAGGGTGCATTTCAGATGATTCGGTTTTGTTGACTATTTTTTCAGAGCCAAATCCACAAGTATCAGGCAATAATCATGTCTGTTTAGGCGAAAATATATTGTTGTCCGCTACGTCACCTCCAGGAGCAAATTATAGTTATGAATGGACAGGTCCAAATGGATTTTCATCTACTCAAATGAATATCATCATTCCAAATGCTGAGGTAAATCAAAGTGGGGAATATATTTTAATAGCAAGTGAAAATGGGTGTGTAAGTAATGTAATTTACACTGATGTTCTCGTTGAAGATTGTGATCCGTGTGAGGATATGAATACTGTAGCAGAATGGATTAAAATACCGGTAAGTATGGATATTTTTGCTATTGTTGGTGATTATGAAGTAGCAGGATCATTAGTGACAGGTAGAGAATTGGAAGATGTAATTTATTTTAATAATATTCAAGAAGAAATTATCCTGATAAAGAATAATGGAGAGGGATATTTTGTAGAAGAAGTAGTTTTATTTGATCTTCCATACATTAGTTCTATAGTTGAAATAGATATAGTTGATATTGACCAGGATGGCTTAAATGACATTGTAATTTATCAACCAGAAGTATCAGGTACTAATGAACCTATGAAATTAACAATTACGATTTTTAAGAACCTTGATAATTATTCATTTGAGAATAGTCTTCAATTTGTAGAAGAAGATGGCTTAGGCTATTTCATTTCTAAACGGAAATATAGGGATCTTGATGATCAAGGATTTTTAGATATAATACCTTTTGATGGAACTGTTTATTTTACTGATAATTGGGAAGTAGGGTCATATCAATTTCCAGACAATACAGTATCCGTATTAATAGAAGACTTCAATGAAGACGGGCTTCTGGATATTTTAGGGAATGATAGACAATTATTCATCAACAATGGAGACAGAACTTTTTCGATATCCATAATAGATGGCTTCGATCCTGCTATTTCTACGCAAGGATTGTATGATAGTGAGACAGGACTTTTCAATAATGGTTACATATCCTATGTCGTTACTACGGGAGATAACCCTTCAGTTGGATTTTGCTGGGACCCGGGCATTTTTAATTCTCAATGCTATTTTTATGCTAATATCACTTCTAGCAGTGTCGAAAGTGGGATTATTACCGCACCAGAAGGCTTTTATGTTTATGAGACTCCTTTAACTTGTGAAACCAGTACTGAACACTTCTATGAAGCCATTCTTGATTTTGTTCCTAATGAAGATGGTAAAATTGACTTTACAGGCAATGGGTATTCTGATTTTGTGACCGTTGAAGATGGTAATATTTTTGTTTGGATCAACCCAAATGATCAGCCAAAGCTAAGAGGTACAGCATTCATAGATAATAATGGAGATGGGTTACTCAACGAAAATGACAGTCCATTAAGAAATGTACTGATATCAATAGAACCCGGCAACCTTTCAGTCCTTACAGATGATAATGGAAGCTATCAATTCGCAGTGCCAGAAGGAACTTATACGCTCACTGCAAATGTAAATGAAGGAGAGTGGATCATCGATGAACTTACCATTGAGAATGTAGAAATTGCAGAACCATGTAACTTAGGTTTTGACTTTGGTTTTGTGCCTGATCCGACCACTATTCCAATGGTTAATCTATCGATGGTCAATACCATAGCCAGGTGTGATTTTGAAACTAGATTTACGATTACTGTAGAAAATACAGGAACCGAGCCTTTAGAAACGCAATTACAATTTGATTTTGATGATAAGACTACATTATTCGATGTAGAGTTTTCTGGGTCTACGACTGTAGGAAATAAGGTGATCGCTGACATTGGTCCATTGCAACCATTCCAACCTCAGAAATACAAAATCAAGGTCAAAATGCCAAATGGCTCTTCCGTATTGCCAATGTTGGATTTCAAAGCTTCTTTAGTTAATGAAGTTGGTGAAATAATAGCTGAATATGGATATGCAGAGCAATTAAGATGCTCATATGATCCTAATGATAAGAGAGAATTTCCAGACAGAGAAGGGGATGAAAACCTCACGCTTATGGATGAAGATATAGAATACACAATCAGATTTCAGAACAATGGAAATGACACAGCTTATAACGTCAAAATCGTTGATCCATTGGATGGTAATATTGAGCCTTCTTCCATCAGAGTTGTGGGATCAAGTCATGATGTGGAAACCTGCATCGAAGGGACAAATCTCATCTTCCTTTTCGAAGATATTTACTTAGTAGATAGCACTACGAACTATCCATCAAGTCAGGGATATGTTACTTTTAAGTGCAATGCTAAAGCAGGGAGAGCAGAATTTACAGCTGTCAATAATACTGCGGATATTTTCTTCGATACCAACTTACCAATTGCCACAAATCAAACTTTAAATACCCTAGTTAGTGAATTATGTACTGACAAATCAACAATTATTGACAAGTACATTTGTGATGGTGAGGAATATTTAGGACTTACTGAATCTGGCACATATGCAGAGTCATTTGACTTGGTTCATGGCTGTGATTCAATGGTTACGATCAATCTTACGGTTCAGGGAATTACTTATTCTCAGCAATCATTTGACGTTTGTGAAGAAGCCTCAATTACAATCGGATCCGAGGATTATTTTATAGATAGTGATATTACAATCATTGATACCGTAACAAATGACCAAGGATGTATCTCTAGTATCCTGAAATATGAGTTTACAGTTATTCCAGATTTAATTGATATTGAAAAATTCGAATTGTGTATCAATGAAATAGGATCTGTACCTACAAATCTCAATGGATCATGGTCTGTTGATGACGAATCAATTATTACAATTAATGATCAAGGTACTATTACCACTGTAAATTCAGGTACAGCCTTCCTTCAATACATGGATGAGTCGGGATGTATAGATGAAATTCAAGTGGAGGTTTTCCCTGAGCCGTCAATAAGTAATGGAGGGATTGATCAAATCTGTATTGATGAGTCCAATCAATTGACTTCTGATACGGACGGAACTTGGTCTAGTTCTGATCCAGAAATAGCCACTATTACAAATGACGGTTTGGTAATAGGAAAGGATGCTGGCACTGTTACGTTCACATTTACAAGTATGTCAACGGGCTGTTCTATATCTACTGATATGCTGATTCTGCCTTCGTCTGACTCAAATTGTATTGTATCAACCAATGATATATCAAACGAATCTATAAAGCTATATCCTAATCCAGCTACAGGATCTATATATATTGAATCAGAAGAAGAATGGAATGGCTTAAGATTGATTAATGCTCAAGGGCAGCTAGTAAGGTATGACTTTGGTGATTATCAGTTGAAGAAACAAATAGATCTTAGCGAGGTTTCTTCTGGGCTTTATTTTGTGGTTATTGAGATGGAGAGTAAGGTTGTATTTAAGAAATTTGTGGTGGATTGAAAAAGTGAGTTAGCTTAGTTAGATGTTGACTTTTTAACCGCATGGGACGCTAAGGATGCGCGAAGTTCGCAAAGTATTCGAGCTTATCAAATGAATGATTTCTTTGTGGATTTTAAACCCACAAAGAAATCATTCATTCACATAGTAAATATCTTAAAAGGTATTATTTTGTTATAAATATAGGCTAAATTTAATGCCCAAAATCCCATTGAAATTTTCATTAAACAAATCGTCAAAATAGTTTCTGTAATATAATCCTGCACCTAATCTTGTTCCAGTATATCCTACCCCAAAAGCATAAGTATGAAAAGTACTTTCGGCAAAGTCTCCATCTTCATTAGTAATATTTGCTAATCCAAGTAATTCTGATTGGAGATATATACCTATTGATGTTTTATAATAAATTGAGCCACCATATTTACCCAAAACCTCCACGTCTGCACCATTGTCACTTGTTGGTATTATAACATCAGACCCGACTTCGAACCCTAATCTCAATCCTCCATCAAAAGTTTTAAATCTATTGTATCCCAAAGCAACACCTACTGATTTATATACATATTTGGACAGATCAAATAAATTAGTAAATGATCCCAATTGAATAATTTGGGAAGCGGTAGGTAAATAAATTCCAGTATTAAGAGCAGCATCTACATCATCACTCTTGCTTGTTTTATATTGAATTCCTAAGTAGATATTAGAAAAACCATTATCATCAAATGCGAAAGGGTCATCTGTTTTAATGTAAGTCAGTTCTCCAATTAAGTTAATCTTAGAATTAAGGGCTTGTTTGTATTGTAAGTTGAAATTTCCTGCAATTATACCTTGATCTTGATCTGAAATCAGAAGCCTCATATTATCAATTTCAAAAGTCGAATTACTATCTGGAACCATCGACATTTCTATTGTTTGTGATGACACTGGTCGGATTATTAGTAATGTAAAAACAAAAGTCAAGCTGAATAAGAATTGATTCTTCATGTTTGTAATTTATAATGGTTAATGATATTATTCTATCAAATGTAATATATAGATGACAAAAATGATAGAATTTAGCAACAAATGAAAGTGAGGTTTACATCATTAGTGCAATGTTTAGATGAACCATTTGTACTTAATTCTACTTTGAAAGATTAGATGTTTTAAGGTTAAGAGATTTAGGGTTCAAGGTTAGATGTTGACTTTTAATTTTTTTGTCAACATATAACCTTGCAAACCTTAAACCTCATACCTTTTTACCTTATACCTATTTTCAATTCTCTTTACAATATAAAATCTTCGAAGAATGGACTTTGGTTAAATAATAACAATCGAAAATGTATCTTTCGACTATAAAAAATAATCTATGCCTACGTACGATATAAATGACCCTACCGACTTGGATATTGTCCGTGGTCAATTCAATATGATTTCTGCAGATGAATGGGATGAATATATCGAACTGGCGGAAGAAAGATCTATCGGTTACAAAAATGTCAACATCTTAAAAACAGCTCAACGGAAGGCCGGAATAGCAAAATACCTAAGTCCGAAAGTATTGGTTTGGATACTTAATTTGGTAGATCGACTGGATAGTGAGGATGAGGAGGAATGATTTTTTTTTGCTAAATCGCTGAACTGCTGGAATTGCAGAAACGCAGAACCTTTTGATAACTATTTCTATGGCTTACGCAATTATCTAATCAAAGCGACATCACCTATCATACTCTCCGAAGAAGAATTATTATAAATTATTGAAAGCTGATAGACATATACTCCTTCTTGGCATTGATCACCATTATAATTACCATCCCAGCCGAAGGATTCATCGTTGATGTTGATTGTTTTTTCAAAGTGGACCATATTGCCCCATCGGTCGAAAATCTTAAAGTTACTTATTGTTGCATTTTCATCTAAAAACCCAATAGGGATAAATTTATCATTGATCTGATCACCATTTGGGCTAAACACATTTGCAAACGTAATTTTTGTTGCTTTGTCAATTTTTATGGGAGCTTCAAAGTTTGTAATACATTCTAACTCGTTAATAGCGATGACAGAAAGTAATTGATTTACAGTCGAAGTAAATTGATAAGATAGACAATCTTCACAAACAAGTTCATCATCAAGATACCAGTCATAGGTTGCTCCCGGATTTACATTTTCTATAGATAGATCAATGACACTATTTGATTTGTATGGATTCTGGATTTCAATATCAATTTCGAATTCCTCAAAAATATATTCGGTAATGATAACACTGTCGCAATTTTGCTTATTTGACAGATATAAAGTATCAATCCTCATGGAATCTATACACTCAATTTCCATTAGATATGTTGTGTCAGAATTGATAAAGCTTGTGATAATTATTTCATTGTACCCACAACCGTTTTCAGAGGTCTTTAATGCAGAGATAGTATCTATTTCTAATATGTCACATGTATAGTTATAAGTAGTATCCTCATTAGGAATACTAAAATATTCTAAATTGACTGCTAAGATAGAATCGCATCCATCGGCACTCATCAACCCGAATTCATAGTATCCAGAATTACTTACTGTGCTATCACCAATAGTTAATATAATATCTGGACATAAAAATGTATCAATTTCTTGGAAATACAGTGAAGAGTCCAAGGAAAAAACATGAGATATGATAACAAAACTATCGCACCCATTATCACCCATAAGCGTCAGTGTATCATTAGGTTCAATTATATCATTACAAATGAATTCTGTGCTATAGCTAGTGTCAGGAGGCGTGTAAGTAATAATGTTAATATCGAAATAAGTACACCCTTCGGTTGTGCTATTGATAATTTCAATAGTATCAACTTCTGAACTTATGCATGTGATGGTATACATCGTGTCAATATCAGGAAGCTCAAAATAGGAAACATCTAAAGCAACTATAGAATCACAGCCATCTTGGGCAACCAACATAAAGTCGTAAAAGCCTTCTTCAGATATTAATGAATCTTTGAAAGTGATATTCTGCTCTGGACAAATTATGGTGTCAATAACCTCTAGATATCTTGTCGAATCAAAAACGTATTCATTTTCGATAATCACAATGCTGTCACAACCATCTAAAGTGAAAAGGTGGATGGTATCAAATACATCTGAGTTTTCAATACACACTATATTGTTGATATATGACGTATCCAAAGCTTCATAAATAGTAATTAAAACATCATCGTAGGCACATCCATCAAGTGTGAACTGCTCATCATAACTGGTATCAATTTGGCTAATTAAACAGGTAACAGTAAAAACCGTGTCCTGTACAGGAAGTTCAAATGTATCAATGGTAATAGATATTGTAGAATCACATCCATCAAAGGATGTTGTATTTATTATGTAGGTGCCAAACTCTGTCAATAAACTATCGCCTACTAAAATCTCGTTTTCAGGGCAAATCGTAGTATCGACAATCTCATAATACATTGTGGAATCAAACTCATATTCATACTCAATTATTACAATACTGTCACATCCCTGTAAGTTGGTTAATGATATCGTATCATTCTGAAGCGATTGTGCATCACAACTTACGTCCTGAACTAAAGTGGTATCAAGATCAACTAGAGAAAATATTTGCACATCCTGATAGATACATCCATCTGAAGAAACATTTTCTAAGTATACTGTATCAACTTCCTCTATTGTACAAACAAACAAATAAGAGGTATCACTCTCAGGAAGAATGAAATAATCAGCATTGAGAATCAATAAGGAATCACATCCTTTGGTAGTGGTAAGTTCGAATTCATATGATCCCTCTGAAACAATTAAGCTATCATTGACGATCAAGCTATCTCCTAAACAGAATAAAGTATCTATGATTTCTTCATATACCATGGTATCAGGAAATACTAGAATTGGGAAATAGGAATCGCAATTGCCATCATATCTGGCTAGCCGCAATAGATAGGATGTGGGTCCAAATATCGGTTGGGTATATAATAAACCGCCATTCAAAAATAAGATCGAGTCATTATCTAAATTGATGAGCTCTATAATATCAGCATCTGATACAAGATCAATAAGTGCTGTATTTCCTTCACAAACCGATACTTCATTATCAAATGTATAGGTTAATGGTGCTGCAACTGTAATGCAAACTTGAAAACTACTATCACACTCAAAATTTTCTACTATATGAAATGCTAAGCAGGTGTCTTGGGTCATTGAACCCAAATCTATTCGAGTATTGTTTTTGTTTTGCAATATATTATTGACATACAGCTCTTCGGAGTTGGAGCTATAATGGAGCGTGGGAGATTCTCCTTCACAAATCAGCGTATCAATCTCTATCCAATCGAAAGCCAAATGGCATTCAAAATTACAATCGCCAATAGTAATGGGTAGTCTATCTGTGTATTCACCACAAGCGGTAGTTCGAGTCAGTAATAAGGTGTCGATACTTTTGGTATGAAAGGTCACTTGGATGGTGTCTCCTGTGGTTTGCAACAAGGTGTTTTTTCCAATAAGTTCCCAGGAATAATCTTCGAAGCTGCATCTACCAAAACTATAATAGGTGAGAATAGAATCGGTACAGATATTTAATGAATCGGGGCCTTCTATTTCGGGGTATTCTTGTCGATAGACTCGGGCAGGGAAGTTGGGAAGGCCAATAAATGGCCTGTCATCGGGCAGTTGATAATCATTAAATCTAAAATCACTCAAATCTCCTTTTGCATTAGGATTATGAATGACATCCAAATAGTAGGGAGGGGTTATTTCTGGAGAAAATGCCATATAAATTTTTCCATCTTTCGCCAATTGTAGAGCACCTCGACTATCATGTTCAGCTTGCCATGGATAGATAAATTTAGAATCCATAATGGCCATTTGATTTGCTGTGCTAAGGTCATATTGAACTAATGGACCTCCGTCTTGCCCGTATCGAAGATCTGATACATATAGTTTTGAATTGTCTGGAGAAAATTCTATACCTGCGGGAGAAAAATAAGAACTGTCTGAAAAAACAAGATTACCAATTCTACCTGTACTATTATCATATTCAAATAAATCCACAAAACCAGTCTTGGAATCCGCCACAATCTCATTATTAAATTTACTTACAGTGGCTAAATATTTACCATCATGAGAGAATTTAATAAATCCTTGAGTACCGGAAAAGAATGCATGAATATTTCCTCCACTGGATACAACAGGATTAGCGTCTAAGCCATCCTCAGTAAGCAAACAGGAGTAAAATTCAGTTGTACCACAATTGTGGGTAACTACCCACCAGTCGGTACCATTGCAATGCCTAATGGCATTGATATATTCAGGCCCATGCTCTAGCAATTGAATATCTTTGGATACGATATCTCCTAGGCCACCATTTGCATTCATGTCAATTATAGAATAATAGACCGTATTCAAACTATCTTGCGCGAGGGAGTTTCCCTTTTGCCGTGGAGTAAAAATATAATACTCATTAGCTGATCCCGGTTTTCTCAATGAAACCATTTGAGTCGATGATCTTGAACCTCTCATGCCAAGCGGTTGCATTCGTTCCATATTTTTATTCCAAACGAAATTACAATTTGAATAGAATAGGAGTTCACCATTACTATCCAACTGAATAGTGCTTGCCTCACCTCCTCCAAAATCATTTACAAAATCACCGAAAAACACACTAGGTTGGTGTATTGGCTCTCCTGAACTCCAGTCCAAAACAACACCTTCCAAACCAAATATCCACAAGTCTCCCTCATTATCAGGATAGCATTCTCCAACAAGAATGTGCAGGATATTAGAGATTTGGCAGCAGTTAGCATTGCACCCTTCAACATATATGTTTTGAGCTCCTTGATTCGTCATTTCAAAACTGATAGAAATCCCTGTTCCAATAATACTGTCTTGCATGTACCAGATATAGCTGATACCATTCATAGGATTTTCAATAGTGACATTCACGGACTCCCCTATCATAATTTGGGTCTCCGAAGTGCTAATCACAATATCATCAAGACAAACTACTTCGATGATAAAGGAAGTATCAATATCACAGGATTCATTTCCGTTTCTGACATAAAGCTCAATTTGTAGAAGTCCTTCTTCTGAGGGAACATAATCTAGATTGGTATTGTTAACCACCTCATTATTTACTATCCATACTGAAGTCCCTAAAGAATTATTCATAATAGTGAGAGGTACACCAATATATGCTTTCAAGGGAGGATCAATATCTATAGCAATATTATCAGTACATGGTTCAAGGCACCCCTTTGAATTCAGCAGCGAGTTTCTTACATCTAATAAAATATTTTCCATCCGTTGTACTTGACCAGCAGTAAGTCTTCTTTGACAAGTGATTGGGATGTAATTCATTATATTATCATCAGGATCATCTTGATCAGTGAGGTATGAATTATTTGGATCAGATAAATTTACATCCGTGCTGCATGAATTGGTACTGTTTCCTTGGAGGCAAATATGATCGTTAGTGATAAACTCCAAATACTGCGGAGGTGTATCACAGACCTTATCTCCATCTTCCATGCAATTGTCATTTTTGCATCCACCTTCAAATGTATGGTACAATCCTAGGTAATGGCCAATTTCATGTAGAATTATTTTGGTATCATCACACTCTCCCAACCAAGTATCCAACTCTAATACAATCCCATCCATAGTAGATCCATAACTAGACGGAAATGTAGAATATCCTCCAGCAGCGCATCCAAAATTTTCACAGCTCGCACAAATTTCATCTACTAAATATATATTGAGATAGTCTGTTGTTGGATATGGGTCCTCAAATAGTCTAGGCAATATCTTAAGACTCAATTCATCTTCGCAAGAATTAAATTCCGAAAATGTTGAAGGAAGTAAATTTATACCAGACGAAGGCGATTCATAAAAATCTCTTCGCGCCAGGCACAGTTGAATAGTACTAGGTGCGCCTTCATAATTAGAATCACATGGACCTACATTATTTAAAAATGAATTGATTTTATTTATGGTAGCTTCTACTTCAGTATTGTCAATAGTATTACTCGATGAAATATGAATGACAGTAGCGATCTCTTGCGCCACTACGTTGCAATTCATCAATATCATAAAGGCGAAAAGATGTATAATTGGGTATCGTAATATTTTCCTTTTATTAATCAACATATATTAGCTGTTAAATAATAATATGCAATATACTCCTAATTTCTTGATAATATTACGTAATTTTACTAATCGATATAAGTTAATTACATTTTATAATACATAATGGAAGATAGATTACTTTAGACAAATGTCTATGGTCTGATGGTCTATTATCTATCCTGTAAGCATAGTTACCAATTACATTTTTAATCATTACATTTTTTAATTAAGAGAACTCTTAAACCTAATTATCAAATCACAAATTTTTTTTATCATGAAGAACATTTTATTCCTAATTTCATTTTTGTTTTTAAGTCAATCCGTATTTTGTAATATTGAGGGACCTGTAATTCTTTGCATCAACACTGAATATAATTATAGTACCACCTCTAATACTTCTGGTAACCCAATTGTAGAGGTAACTATGGGTTTCAATCCAGACATTCAATACACACCTAAAATAGTAAGTTATAATAAGTTTACTTTAGAAATTGATGACTCTTCTGTAACGGGTGGTGAAATTTGGGTTAAATTTCAAGACGACACAGTTCTAAAGATGCAGATTGGAATAGTATCTGAGGATTTGTACGTAGGTTATTTTATCAACTTAGATCCCTTTATTTATGGAGATAATATTAATGTTTCCACTTGTCTAGGAGATATAACATTGGGTTTAATCTATGAATACAATATAGGTATTTTTGATATACAATATCTTGAATTCGCTTGGACTAAGGACGAAGTTGATGTTACTGATCAAATAACTTATGATGTTACCTACAATCCAAGTTATTTTACATTTAAAAATATTAACTTGATGATAAATGAATTGGGTTCTTTTGATCTTTGCTTACATCCTAAATTAATTGGAGAAAATTGCTATTACAAACCTCAATGTATAACTATTGATGCCTACGATATTGAGATAACCCCTTCTTTCGAAGCATTGGGTATTGATCTTAATGATGTTTGTAGTTCACAAATTGTAACATTTCAAAACACTACTGATTTATCAAATTTGCCTTTGTCGGATGGTATACCTCAATGGTCTGTACTAAATTCAAACAATGAAGAAATATTCAATACAAATCAAACTGATTTAATTTATCAATTCAATACATCAGGATCTTACTCTGTAGTCCTTGATTATATTTTGCCGGATAATTGTGAAAGCATATCTACCACGTCTATGGTAGATGTTAATGAAACTCCTCTAGTACCGATAACTTGTCCTTCTGTTGTTTGTACAGGCTCAGAGCCTGTTACCTATTCTATAGATCCATCCTATAATTGCGCTGGAATAACATGGGACGTTTCTCCAGAAGGTACATATACAATTACAGGGCCTAATTCGATAGAAGTAGAATGGAATTCTACTTCTAGTGGTCAAACAGGATATGTATCAGTGGATGTAGAATCTTGCACCCCTAACTTGTGTTCACCATCTGTCGTTGCTGTTCCAATAATTGGTTCTGAGATATCCATAACAGGGAATAAATTTATATGTGGCAGTCAAATTGAATATTATGAAGCACCATATTATCCAGGCTCGTCATACTCTTGGACGATTACTGATGATGATGAAAATAGCGTTCCATTCAGTGCCACTAACAATGTGATAGCGGTATATGGATTCCCAGAGGGTTTATCAACGATATCACTTGAAATGTATAACCCATTTGCAGGATGCTCAGTATCTACAACTTGCATAGTAGAAAATCCTTTATTGGAATATGATTCTGAAATTTGCCTTGGCCCTCTGATATCAATAACATCTAGTTCTAGCCAACAATCCATTACATTCAACTTAGTCAGTCCATCTGGAGAAACATTTGTAGGCAATAGCTCCCCCTTCACTCATGATCCAACTAAATCGGGCATTTATGAGGTGGTTATTACCTATGGCGATTTTACATGCAGTGAATCATTAATGATTAATGTACTGGACTTCGAAGCACCTTCCATTTCTGGAGAAAACATAGTCTGTCTTGGTACTACGAACAGTTATAATATTATCTGCGGATCCAACGAATCAGCTGAATGGACTATATCTTTTGATGATATGGTTGTTCACTCCGGTAGTCAGTGTGAAATATCATATAATTTTAACATGGAAGGAGTATATGATATTTCAGTATTTAAAGAGGTAATACTTTCTAATGGCCAACCTTGTCAAAGCGCAACTCAACACATGACCGTCACTACACTATTGCCTAGTATTGGAATCGAAGGCCCTGATGAACTTTGTTTTAATACCATTGAAGAATACAATTTGACCACATTTCCAGAAGGTACTCCTTTTTGGGTAATTACCCCTTCAGAATTAGGTTCAGTAGTGAATGGTCAAAATACAGAATCAGTATCTATTCAATGGTTTTCTACTGACATGCCTACACAAGCTACCATTACTTGTACTACAGAATATTGTGATGAAGACGTAACAGCTGAATTGACTGTAAATTTAAACACAGCTAGTCCATTGACATTTGATGCTCCTAATGAAATTTGCCAGTTTGAAGATTTTACTTTAGCTGTCTTGGATGAAACAGGAGCCGCATTATCTGAATATGCTACAATTGACTGGTTTGTTGATGGGGAATTACTAAGCGGCCACCTAAATGAGAATGATTTTTTATTCAGTTTTAATGAACCTGGTACCTTCTCTATAAGTGTACAAGTCTCTAGTCCAACAACGTGTAATACATTCTTCGTGGAAACCACTACGATTACAGTCAAAACTACACCAGCTACGCAACTTGGTTTAAATTCAGTATGTGATGATGATTTAGTACTATTATCTGTTACAGGTGATGTAGCGAATCCAATTTCAATTGATGCGGAATATACATGGGCAATAGACGGAGTTACTATTTCTGGCGAAACGAATTCTTCAATAACCATTCTAGCCTCTAACCTTCCTCTCAATGCTACGTCAATCACTGTTACTGAGACACTTAATGATTGTACTGGTACAGATACAAAAGACATAGCTGCATGCAACGAAGTTGAAGGTGAAAATTGTCAAGTCAACATTACGATGTCTGCAACGCTAAATAATTGTGAGGAAATAGGATATGTAGGAACTTCACCAGATTTTAATCAGGCTGATAGAATCGTTTTAGTTTACAATGGCGAAGAATTAGAAGTAGTAACTATAAATGACGAACTTGATCTCGTTGGGTCTTTTGATATATCAGGGGATCCAGGTAACTACTTTGTCTATCTTTATCATGATTGTGAACTTGATGGAGAGGTAAAAGAAGTTTTCGCCACATCTTTAGTTACTATTCCTTTCAATCCTGATTTTGACTATGAATTTTATTGTAATGAACAAAATGATCTTAATATTCGAATCTATGATAATTCTAACTTCATTAATGGAATATATACGTTTCAGGGAGAAGTATCATGGACAGTAAATACGGTAACTAAAGTAAGTTCAATTAATGGATTTGTAGAATTTGATAATATTTCATATGATTCACCTATTAATATTAGCCAATCTGTTACCCATCCGGATTACGCAGATTATTCTGCTAATTGTGGGACCGAAACGTATCAAATTCAATCACCTATGCCTAATGAAATAGAAATTCTGACATTAGATCAAATTTGTACGAATGCGGGTATAGAAATGTCTGTCTTGGAATCAACAAACACAGGGGTTATATTTAATTGGGACTTTAATGATGGATCTACGGCCAATGGCAGTACTATCAGTAAAGCATATTCCTCAACTGGAACTAAGACAATAAATCTTGAGGTTGAATCTAGTGATGGTTGTAAGTCTTATACAAGTAAAAATGTAGAAGTACAAATGACTGAATTAGACGGTGAATTCACCCATGAAATGCTCGGGATTTGTAACTCACAGGCATTATTGACTTTTACACCTGATTCTGAAATTGGTATTGCATCGTACAATTGGAGCGACTTTCCTGGTAATAATGCAAATGAAGTAGAAATTATGATTTCTGGATCTTACAATCTGGAAATAACGGATATTACTGGTTGTGTACATTATTTTACTTCTCCATATATAGAATTAAATGATGCCTTCTCTACCATGCCATCTATTATAGATCAATCATGCTCCGTTAAAAAATTATCGCTCGATATGTCCGCGAATTATAATTATGTTATACGTACAAAACTGCCAAATGGTGACATAGTGTGTGATGAAACGACATTTGACGAAAATGGATCTTATTTGGTATCAATATTTGTATTTGAAACCGAGGCCCCAGAATGTGATCAAGACATGTCAGGTGCTTGCATGGAATATCAGTTAGACTTTGATGTCCTTCCTGATCCAGTAGCTCCGGAAATAAGCGATATTGAAATTACTTTATGCGACCCTGTTAAGCGTGAAGTCAGTGTAATAAATTTTGACCCCACTCTGTATACAGTTAGCTGGACATCAAATAGTTTAGCCATTTCGGAGACATCAGAAACTTTAACAATATTTGATTCAAATATATCAGCAGCAGGTGATAAAATAACCGTGATGTATACTGACATTGCAACGAAATGTACTTCAGAGTTTGATTTTTTTATATATAAAATCACTCCTGATTTATCAAGTATGATTTCGGGATGCTATACTACCTGTGAAGATGGTAAATTGCTTTTAGATGGTGTTTTGACTGCTCCTTTAAATGCAAATATTGGAAGTTGGAGTTGGAATTTGGGTAGTGCTGAGTTATTCTCTGGAACAGCAACTACGCCACCAGATCTGATCATAAAAGATTTAGAGCTTGAATTAGGAGAATACGAGATCACTTTTGTCTATGTTATTGAGGACTGTGTTTTTAAATCTTTGCCTTTTTGTTTAACAGTAGAAGATTGTACTCAAGCTCCTTGTTTAGTATATGCTGATGGAGAGGCTTGTGGATTTGATCCTATAGATTGTGCAGTATCTGAAAATGATGGCGGACCGATTTATTTCATTAATATGGATTATTTTATTCCCTCAGGTGAAGATTTTGATCCACCAATTCCAGGATTGACATTGACAACTTTAGATTGCCCTCAAATTATAGGTATGGTAGATAACGGAACCTTGTACGTAAGTGAATTTCAACAAATTGGAAGCGATCAGCTTAGTGTCATAGGTTCTTTTTCTGTTGATAACACAGCCATTTGGGGATCAAATCCTTTGGCCATTCAAGTAGAGTATTGTGGTAGTGATAGCAATACATATTGCGTACAATATCAAATCAATCCAGTGAATTGTCCTATTGATCCACTAGAGTGCAACGTATGGTATGTTGGTTCAGCAAGTGCTGGACCAAAAGACAGAGATAATTATTTAGCGCAATATTGTGTGAATTTATACAACGTAAATTCAAATGGATGCCAATCAACAGATTGGACAATTGAAGGAGAGTTTGAGGATACATATGGAATTATAACTCCTGCCTACTATGAGACCATTTCAATAGCTGGTCAAGGCCAAGTTGTCACACATTGTTTTGATGTGAATATTCCTATTACCATGGACTTTAGTCAGGTACCTTTTATTAATTTTAATATCACTTCAAATTGCCCAGGAATAGGTTGTTTCCATCAATTCTGGCATTTGGGAACTGAAAATTATTCAGGAAATCCACTGCCACTAATTGGAGTGCCTAATGATGAAACGGAGAATGTATTTACTATTAATTTACCACAAGAAGATTATCCAGATCTTATTAATGGTAGTTTATATTTTGACGGTAAAGTGTACGACGTGACTGGCAGTAATCCTGATTGGAAAGTGATAATTAACAAACCTAATTTAATAAACCAAAATTTGGATTTGGCTGGAGTAATAGAATATGTGAATAGTAAAAATGAAAGTATTGTCAAGGTTGTGAAAATAGATCTTGATCACAATTCTAACAATAGAACTAAAAAGCATAAGATATTTCCTAATCCATTCTCTGGTGAGTTAAATATCGAAACTGCATTTACTGAAAATACAAAAATTGAGGTTTTAGATATTCTTGGAAGAAGAATAAGCTTTGCACAACGTGATATTAACAGTAGTCAGGCAGCTTTAACAATAGAAGCTAAGCCTGGATTGTACTTTGTAAATATTTATGAAAACGACATATTGATCGTAAGTGAAAAAGTAATTAAACTTTAACTAGTAATAATAAATATGAAGAGGAGAAGTTAAAACTTCTCCTCTTTTTTTATTTCATATTTTGGTAGATAATTACTCATATTTCATTCAGTTCTTAATTTTTTTGAAATTCGATTATCCATTAAAAACCTTCGTGTGCTTTGCGCATCCTTCGATCTCTTTGCGGTTAAAAAAATGCCCAGCTGCAAGTTGTTGAATTAAAAAATATTACAAAAAGATACAAAACAATACATTGAATTTCGTTCATATCCCACATCTCTCCAATGGATGTAATCTCAACTGGGTATTTTATGTCAAGAAACAAGCTAATTTTTCTAGGAGTAACTATTTTCCTAGGTTTTATATTAATAGCTATAAGCAATCATTGGCGAGTAAAGGAGTACTATTATAGATATAAATTTGATCTCGAACACCCTCAAAAATCGATCAAATCTAAGTCGCAGATAGATGCAGTAATGCAAGTTTTCAAAACTATAAAATATCAGGACCTCAATAAGGATTATAAAATATACACCAAATCGGAGGAGTCAAAATACAAAGCATTATTAGATCAAAAGACATACGTTGTCATTGGGAGAAAAGACTTTTACAAGTTCATAGTCGGCAATTTCAGGATAGAAGACCTATTAGCAAAGGACAAATATTATCGCCAATCTTTGAAAAATAAATCAAGAAAATACCATTGGCTGATGGATAAAAAACTTCTATATAAGCTCTTAGAATTACAAAATGAACTTGAAAAGCAAGGGTATAATAAATGGGGTTTTGGAATAACCAATGGTCATCGACATCCTAGATACAATGAAAGGATAGGTGGATCAAAACTAAGTCGACACATTATGGGTGAAGCGATCGATATTCGAGTCAACGATATTGACAAAAACGGAAAATATACCAAGAAAGACAAAGACATTGTCCTTAAAATATTAGAAGATAAAGTCATAAAAGACAAAGGAGGCATTGGTCGGTATCCCGGAACACGTGCAATCCATTTTGACGTCAGAGGATATAAAGCAAGATGGGACAGCTACTAAAAAAACCTTCGTGCCCTTTTGCGCATCCCTCGATCCCTTTGCGGTTGAAAAACTAACCTACACCAAGTTGTTGTTCCCTAAAACTCAATATGCGTTCTCACCCGAATCCCAAGTCCCTTATTCCCAAATAATGCAGGAATCCCGGGCTGGTCCAAATAATTCAATCTCTGAACGATATCAAATCGAAGGATTTTAAGGATATTAGTAAATCCAATACTCGCCTCCATATATGGTTCAGATCCCATCAAGAAAGTAGTAGAATTTCCATCAGCATCTTGAGGAAATTGAAGTAAATCAGGATTAAGATTTGGATTATGTCTATCAGACAGCGACCCATAAAATGCTTTGAAAGAAACAACTTCTCTCAGTTTAAGTCTTCTTACTCCAGGAATTCTATTCAAGAACAAACCATAGAAATAATGTTCAGCATTAATAGATACAAACTGATCTGTTACAAATTCCAAAAAGTTCATCATATTATATGATCTCAATTGATATGCGTATGTCTGATTTCCTCTTGGAATATTCTGAAGGATGTATGGCACATCACCCCATGTTTTTCCAGCATCAATTACAATGTTTGTTGTTCCAGCAGTCAACCACTCATATTGTTTAAAAATATTAAGCTTTACTTTATTAAAATCATACTGGCCATCCAAAATATCTTTAAACCCATGAGTATAATTCATAGTAATGATTGGATACTGATTGAAGATTTGTTTTCTCTTCTTTTTTGATTGAAGGAATTGCTCATTTGGGGCATATCGGAATCCAATGCTAGCTTCTGAAGTAATCACATCATCCTGGAATACTTTGGTTCCGTCATCATCAAATTTAAAAAACTCAAGCGACCCATATGGCATCCTTTGCTTTCTTCTCAAATCTAAATGGTAACTAAATCCATTCATTTCATGGACATAGTTAAGCTCAAAAGTCTTAATCAACAACATCTTATTGGCTTCTCCTCTTTGAAAGGATAAAAAGAAATTATCTGGACTGAAAAACTGTAAATCTTGACCAGGAAAAGAACTTTCTTTTTCTAAAGTGAACCTTAAAAAGTGCCTTGGGTTCACATTATATTTGTCATTAAAGGAATATGTCAAACCTCCAGAATATTTCCATACATCAGTTCTAGTAGCTCGTGCCACATAACCTTGCAACTGAAATTTTTGTAAAAAGTCTTCATTCGTTTCCAGACCAAATCGAAGATTCAAACCTTCCACTTTGTTGAAACTTACAAAAGTAGCAATTGGACCTGCACTGACTGGTCCCATAGCTGCATATCCTGTAATTATCATCTTCGACAGATAAATATACCTTTTATAATATTCATTATTTTTCAAAGTATCGATCATCGCATACAGCTCCACATCATTTTGCTCTAATGGGCGAATTCGATTATCAGCCCAATATTCATTTGATTGTTCAGTAGCTCCTTCTTCATAGATTATTTTTTCTAGCCCATCGAAAACGCTTTCATCCTCAGGTTTTGTAAAGTCATAATCCGTAAAAAACAAAGTTCTTGATCCGTAGAGACCAAAACTATTATCGGTTATTGCATAGTCGATAATCAACTCATCTTTGATTTTAATATAGTCTTCACCATAAGCTTCAAACTCTTGGATGATTCTTAGATCTCTTACGAAGTTCAAGTTGATACCTTGGATAATTCCCATATCGACTTTGAGCACAGTAAACTTTCCGTCATTGGAGACATAAATGTTTCCCGTAAATCCAAAATTTCCCTTTACAGCAGGTATAAAAGCCAAATTGATAGCTTCTTTATTATTCACCTCCGTAGTGTCAATGATATAATATCTATAAAAATTATCTCCCACTTTGGCAAATGGACTTACAAATTGCTGATCCAGAAGATCGATCTTTTCCTCGTAGACATCTATATCCTGATACAATGCATCGAGGGCATCGTTTACTGTTTGCGGATCGAGACTCTCTTCGACTTCGGTGTATTTGGCAGCTTTTCTTCTTTCTTTAAGTGTATTACCATCTTTTTTATAATGGATAGAAGAAAGCGTTTCTCTCATGAAAATGGGTAAGTAAGTCTTTCCATTGATCTCTGAAGTATCAATGTAGTCCCACATAAAATCGAATTTTCGAATGAAAGGTGTGTTTTTGAAATCTTCAGTGATATTGTTGATGTCAATGTTAATCTTTTCTTGCTGATTGTAAGAATAGTAATCTTTACCTTTAAGGCTGTTAGTGTATTTATTTCCGATTACCTTTTTGGCAAGTTCTAAAGCTGGATTGTTCTTTTTGCTATACTTAGTTTTCTTTTCTCTTATTTCTACTGTTTCAATCCTTAATGTCTCGCTTTGTAACCTAAAGGTGATTTTATTGGTTTTGTCCAATGTTATCGGGAAGTATTGAGTTTCGTATCCTAGAAAAGAGGCAAATACGGTATCACTAGGAAATCGTGTTTCGATGTTATAATTTCCATCTAAATCTGTGGACACACCTACATTAGTTCCTACTAACCCTACATCTACAAAAGGGAGGGCTTCACCAGTGTGAGCATCAAATACTTTACCCCTTATCCTTGTTACTTTTTGGGCTGTAAGACTGACTACAAAGAGAAGTGATGTTAGGGTTAATATTATTCTTGAGGACATTGTTGATATCGAATTAGTTGGTGATTTCTAAAACCTTAGTATTTATAATTAAGTACCATATATAACCAATAGGTGTATCTTTTTGATTTAACTATTGGGGTGTTATTGCACAAAAACGCGGCAAAGGTCATAAATAATACAATTAAGTGTATGTTTTTGTTGAGTTTTAATAAAATATTTTGATTCGTAACTGATTCATTCCCAATGATATTGGTTCAATATTGGAAGTGAAATTACAAATTTTATTGTTGTGTTGTATTTGTATTCATAGCTTTTCTTTTACTTGATGACTAAAAGTAATAGTTTTTTTTCTGCCGTTTTTGATTTTTCGAAATTATTATTTTTTGATATTACATGGATTTTAGACAATAATTTGAACCCAAGAAAGATTAGGTGGTATTGATTAGGAGTTTTTTAACCGCAAGGTTCGCAAAGGAAGCGCAAGGTTCGCAAAGTTAGATGTATAATCGCAAAGTCGTCAAGTCGTATTGCTATCATTAAATATTAAAACACTACACTACATTATTTCGCCTTAAAAGTATTCCCCTGATAACCCGGTCGTTTCATTGTGCTTCTACCTTCCCATCTATTGCTTAACACCATTTTCTCTGTAGGATTGTACAAGAAGATTACGGGTTGATCATCATACATGACTTTTTGCAAATCTTTATAATATTTGTTTCTGCTTTCATCATCTCTTGCAGATCGAATTTTTATAATAAGGTCATCAGCTTTTTCTGATTGATAACTCACATCGTTGGCTTTAGATGGGTCATCGTTTTCACTATGCCATTTACTATACGGGTCGTCCAAGACCATACTTTGTGTCAATGAAAGAGGGATCAAATCATAATCTCTTGTCTTAAGATTATCTCTTTTTATGTCAGCAAAACCTTTTGTAATAATATTAATTTTAACACCAGCTTTTTTAGCATTTTCTTGCAATAAAAGTGCAATGTTTTTACTCAGTTCAGAACCAGTAACGTAAATATCTAAATCCATTTCGATACGATTTCCATTTATTTCTTTATCGACACTACCATCATTATTAGAATCCGACCAGCCTTCATCTTTAAAAATCTCTTTTGCTCCCTCTATATCAAGTTCTATTGGTTTCAAGTCAGGATTATAGTAGGGCTTTTTCTGATTGAAAATTCCAACAGTTTGGCTTCCAAGACCATTTTCTAAAATTTCAATTAATTTTGGTACATCATTAAGTTTGGCTAATGCTCTTCTGATATTAGGATTGGATAATTCAGGCTTACTATTATTGATTGCGAGATAATAAAATTTCATCAAATCTTCGGTGAGGAATTGGAATTTGTCAGCATAGATTTCATTTGTTTTAAGTTCAAAAAATGAATTAGCAGAAATATTCTTATTTGTAATAAGATCGATATTTCCTTCTTTAAGTTGCGTAATAGAAGAATTTTCATCAGGGATGATATGAAATACTATTCTTTCAGGATAGGCTTGAAGAGCAGGAATATTTGATCCAGCGGCCCAATAATTTTCCTTCTTTTCTAAAATAATGATTTGATTTGCAACCCATTCTTTAAGTTTATAAGGGCCAGCATTAAATGCATTTTCTCTAGAAAATTTGACACTATTGAATGCATTTGCAAATTCAGATAATTTAGGATTTGATTTAACTATTTCATCTCCATTAGGTCCACTCAAATCCTTTAATAATACTTCATCTAACGCTTTCTTTGAATCATATGCATATTTAGGATAGACTTGTAATGTGACTATAAGCTCTTTTGCTAATATGTAATAATCTTTGAAAATAACATCAACTTTTCTATTATTTGCTGGATCAACAATAACGTCACTGACCTTTTCCAGATAACTACTATAATTTGGTGTGTTTGTACCTGGGTGCATGATAGCTTTAATTGAAAACAACAAATCTTCCCCAGTTATAGGAGAACCATCATCCCATTTAGCTTCTTCCTTAAATTCAATGCTATATTTAGTCCCACCTGCATAAGGTCCATCTTTTATCGTTTCCTCTTCTGGAATTGACTTGATAAGGATTGGAGTAAGTTCGTAAGATACTGGATCGAAATCAGCCATTGCAACAAATATATATTGATACACCTCTCTTGCTGCACTTGTAGGATTCAAATATGGACTTATCATATTAGGCTCACTACTAATTGCAATATCTAAGGTGTTATCCAGCTCTACTTTCGGTTCATCTCCTTTACATGAAAATAAAATGACCATAAATAGAATTAAAACAGGGTATTTTATTTGTGTCTTCATTTACACTTTGTTTTTTAATTAAAAGAAATGATATAAACTATATTGCTAAATCAAATCTATTCACCTTCAGTATTAATAACAAGGATTATACAGTTTAAATAACATATGCTTATATCACATCAAAATGAAATGATCTAACATGATTGTCCAAAAATAGTCATTCTTTCTTTTTACACGACTAATCGAAATATTATTTATTATTTACATCGTGATTAGAAATGAGTGCATTTCACAATGTCCTTTATTTAAAAATTTGATATTCTTTGTTTCACTTGCTCGGATGCTTATAAAGAAATCGGGATTCCCAAGCCTCCCGATAGTTATTGGGAAGGATTGGGAATTCTACGTTTAAATTTCTAAAATTGCATTTTTTTCTTATTAGATTCAATAGAATGAGAATACTTCGTTTCTTTACGGAATGGGACTATTATTATTTGCTTTATTATCAATTATTTTTTCTTTTTTATGTTCAATTTGGGAAGCTGTACTTTTGAGTATTACTCCGACTTTTGTAAACACTGAAATGAGTAAAGGGTCAAGTCTGGGTAGTGCTCTGAAACGGTTCAAAGAAGATATTGACAGGCCTTTATCTGCGATACTTACCCTGAATACTATTGCTCATACAGTTGGAGCTATCGGAGTTGGGGCCATGGCAGCCACTACCTTTGCAGGGAAAGCTGATATTTTTGGAATATTAAGTTGGGATAAGTTTATTGCGATCATGATGACATTAGCGATTTTGTTTCTTTCGGAAATAATACCAAAAACCATTGGCGCGAATAATTGGAAGGCATTGGCACCTTTTACAGTAAAATCACTAAACTTTTTACTATTTATTCTCGCACCTCTAATTTGGGTTTCTCAATTGATAACAAAAAGATTTAAAAATGATAAATCTAAAAGTGTACTTACTCGGACGGATTTTTTGGTCTTAGCAGATGTAGGCAAAACCAGTGGAGCTTTAGAAGAATCAGAGTCATCTATCATTACTAATTTATTGGGGATGGATACACTCAAAGTTCAAGATATAATGACTCCAAGGACCGTAATGCAAATTATTAATGAAGAGACAACCTTACAAGAATATTATGATAATCATCAACCCATGCGATTCTCAAGAATTCCAGTATTTGAAAATACTCCGGATCACGTCACCGGTCTAGTTCTCAAAGATGATATCTTGAACAACATGCTACAAGGAAGACAAAATGAGCCTTTAAAATCTATTAAGCGAAACATCAAATTGATCAATCAAGATAAATCGCTAAAGGAATTTTTCTCTTTTATAACAGGTGAAAATGAACATATGGCTATTGTCCATGACATTTATGGAAGTGTTACAGGATTGGTGACTTTTGAAGATATGATGGAGACTATTCTGGGCCTGGAGATCATAGACGAGACGGATAATGTTGCCGACATGCAGGCATTAGCTAGGAAGCGATGGGAAGAAAGAGCTAAAAAGCTAGGAATTATTGAATAATATTTAAGTCATAAGACCCAAAACCTTCAAAGGAATTATCTAATCATGGTAAAAAAGAAACATAAAAAGTCTGCCAAAATTGCAGCGAGATCAATTCCTAAAAAAGTAGAAATTGTTACTGTTCCATTTTATAACGGAGAATTTTGGAATAACAATTGGTGGAAGGCAGCCATTATATTTTTGATTCCATTTATAATATACTTTCAATCCACAAATTTTGGATATGTCCTGGATGATCAAATCGTAATTACTGATAATAATTTTACTAAAAAAGGATTTTCGGGCATAGGAGATTTGATGACCACAGAAAGTATGACTGGTTATTTCGGAGAGCAGAAAAACCTCGTACAAGGAAATCGATATCGACCATTATCGCTCATCACTTATGCTATAGAATATGATATTGCTGGAGGACTCGATCCAGGAACTAGTCATTGGCTGAATATATTATTTTATGCACTTACTGGACTTTTATTGTTTAGGGTTCTGACAATGATGTTTCGTAAAAATAAGTCTTTATTCTCTTGGCTGGCAATACCTTTTTTGGCAAGTTTGTTTTTCATTACACATCCAATTCATAGTGAAGCGGTGGCCAATATCAAAGGAAGAGATGAGATTTTAGCACTTTTACTTTCATTAGCGACATTATATACTTCTCTGAGATACATAGATAAGAGGAATATACTTTGGATGATATCATCTTGTGCATTATTCTTTTTAGCATTGCTGTCAAAGGAAAACTCGATTACATTTTTAGCGGTTATTCCATTGACTATTTATTTCTTTTCGGAGAATAAATGGGGACCTAATCTTAAACTTTTGGGAGCATTAATCGGTACGACAATACTATATTTAATACTAAGATTCAGTGTTGCCGGAGTGCCAGAATTTGGAAACGAGATCAATGATTTGATGAATAACCCTTTCTTAGGAATGTCTGGTGGAGAGAAGATGGCAACAATCATGTTTACTCTATTTAAATATATTCAGTTGTACATTTTCCCATATACATTGAATCATGATTATTATCCATATGCCATTCCAGTATTGGGTTGGGGAGACTACAGATCTCTCGGTTCATTATTACTTTATATAGGAATGGGTTACTGGGGATTAAAAGGAATCAAGCGTAAAAAAATATCCAGCTATGCCATATTATTTTTCTTGGCTACTTTGACAATAGTATCTAATATTGTGATCAATCTCGGAACATTTATGAACGAAAGATTCATATATATGGCTTCAGTAGGATTGGCATTGCTAGCAGCTTATCTGATATCTGAAAAACTTGGCAGATGGAAAGGAAAGACAGGTATGATAGCAGCATCTGCATTAGCAGGAATAATGGTAGTAGGGTATTCTATTAAAACGATCACAAGAGTACCAGATTGGGAATCAGCATTGACATTGAATAGATCTGCCGTTGCTAATGGGACCAATAGTGCAAGAGCAAATTCTTTTATGGCGACAGCTTTGTACAATGAAGGTAGGGAGATGACAACCTCAGACAAGACTTCTATCTTGCAGCAAGCTTATGATTACGCGAAAAAAGCAGTTGACATCCACCCTACATATCAAAATGGTAATTTGATGAAAGCGGGTATAGCCGCTGAATTGTATAAAGGAAATAGAGACGAAAAATTATTGCTCAAGCGATTTGCAGAAGTGATGGCAAAAAGACCAGATGTGTCTTATATAAATGAATATCTAGATTATTTAGAACCGAGGACGGATGACATTAATTATTTGAAAAATTGGTATGTTGAGACTAGTTTAAATGAAGTAATGATACAAGCCAAGCAGCCAAAATGGGCTTTACACTATCTTAATAGAGCATACGTCATGGATAAATCAAACAAAAAAGTGTTGGAAGCGCTCTCAACTGTATATAACCGAATAGGTGATCAGAACAAAGCGAATCAATTCCTTCAAATGGCGCAAGCCGCAAAATAATGGATAAAAACCTTTTACACAATATTGCACTTACTCTGGTATCAGACATCGGACCTGTATTAGCGAAGTTATTGATTAGCTACTGTGGTAGTGCAGAAGCTGTATTTTCAGCATCCAAAAAAGAACTTTCCAAAATTCCTCAGGTAGGCCTAAAAACCATAAACAAGATCACCAACAATGCTGAGGCTTTTGCTAAAGCAGAGGCACAGATAAAGTATTTAGATAAAATAGGGGGCAAAGCTGAAACTTTTCATTCTGAAGATTATCCACAGAGATTAAAGCATTTCGACTCGTCACCTTTGGTATTGTATTACAGAGGGGAGATGAATCTGAATCATCCAAGGACGGTTGCCATTATTGGGACAAGAAAACCAACTGATCAAGGAAGAATAAATTGTGAGAAATTGGTTCAAGGTTTGCAGCTTTATGGAGTTCAAATCATATCTGGTTTGGCATATGGTATTGATACTTGTGCGCATACAGAAGCAGTGAAATTAGGCATCGAAACGATAGGTGTTATGGGTCATGGTCTAGATAGGTTGTACCCACCATCTAATAAAAAACTGGCTGCTCAAATGTTGGATAAGGGAGGAGTTTTGACCGAATTTCCAACTGAGACAAACCCAGATCGAGAAAACTTCCCCATGCGAAACAGAATTATTGCCAGTATGAGCGATGTCATTATTGTAGTAGAGAGCAAAAAGAGAGGAGGGTCGATCATTACAGCAGAATTCGCAAACTCATACAATAAAGATGTTTTTGCTATACCCGGCAGACTCAATGATGAAGTATCTGAAGGCTGTAATAGACTAATAAAACAACATAAAGCAAATCTACTGGAATCAGCAGATGATGTCGGATACATCATGAGATGGGATGAAATAGATAAGGACAGGGTTGTACAAAAAGCGCTCTTTATTGATTACACCCCAGAAGAACAAAAAGTAATCGATGTCTTGAAAGAAGCTCAACAAATCACAGTTGACGCACTCAACTATCAGCTCAAAATGGCTCCTTCGGCGTTGGCTTCAATGTTATTAAATCTCGAATTTAAAGGAGCTATCAGATCATTGCCAGGGAAAAAATATATCTTGAGTTGAATTAACAAATTATACAAATGTTTAAACATTTTTTAATTGCATTTCTCTGCTGTCTTACAGTAATGTCATGCGATACAAGTAAGAAAGCAATCATCACTGCTGAACCTCAAATCGTAGAAAAGACGGTAGGTAGATCTCCAAACAAAAAAGCAAAAAACATCATTTTGATGATCGGAGATGGAATGGGGATAACTCAGATAAGTGCTGGAATGTATAGCAATAGTAATTCACTGAATCTGGAAAGATTTAAGAGCATTGGTTTACATAAATGCTATAGCAGCGATGCTTTAATCACAGATTCTGCTGCGGGCGCTACTGCTTTTGCATGTGGTAGAAAAACCTATAATGGAGCGATTGGTGTAGATCCTGATACGATTGCAATAGAGACTATTTTGGAAGAAGCAGAAGCAATGGGTTTAAAAACTGGATTGGTAGTAACTTCAACGATTGATCATGCGACACCAGCTTCTTTTATAGCACATAATAGAGCAAGAGGAAACTATGAAGAGATCGCTCTGGATTTTTTAAAGACAGATGTGGAAATATTAATTGGTGGAGGACAGAAGTCATTTGAGAGGAGAAAAATGGATGATAGAAATCTCTCAGAAGAACTAAGGGCGAATGGATACAAAGTAGTAAGTTTTGTCGACAAGGAAATTGACGAAATCGATATGACAGGAGTTGAGAAGCTCATGTATTATACAGCAGATGGTTCTCCACTTCCTGTATCTCAAGGTCGAGATTATCTAAAACCAGCTTCCAATTTGGCAATAGACCACCTTGATAAAAGCAATGAAGATGGGTTTTTTCTAATGATAGAAGGCAGCCAAATAGATTGGGGCGGACATGCGAATGATGCCAATTATATCATTACAGAGATGATAGAGTTTGACAAGACGATAGGTGCAGTACTTGACTTTGCAGAGAAAGATGGCAATACTTTGGTGATTGTTACGGCAGATCATGAGACGGGTGGATTTGCCATTCAGAAAGAATCGAAAATGGACAGTTTGGTTACTGCTTTCACATCAGATTATCATACAGGGGATTTGATACCTGTATTTGCATATGGTCCGGGGTCAGAAATGTTTCAAGGAATTTATGAGAATACGGCGATCTATTTTAAAATGCGTGAGGCGTTTGGCTGGGACTGACTGAACTCGAAGAGTGTCGACGATAGTCGACAAAGGAAGGAACGCGTAAGCGAAGGGAGGCAAAACAACTGAACTCGAAGAGTGTCGACGATAGTCGACAAAGGAAGGAACGCGTAAGCGAAGGGAGGAAGTAAATAGTGAATAGTGAATAGTGAATAATTAATAACGAGTTCCATAAATTACTTGTTTGAATACATAAGGAATGATTCAATAATAAAGTAACATTTTCTACTTGTTATTTTATTATTCTACAGCGTTAAAAAGCCTCGCCAATGGTCTGCATTGTCTACGTTTTTTGCCTTGTTGAAAAATAAAATACCTGCGGATAAAAGCGAACTTTATTAATGTATCATCCCTAAGAATTGGAAAGACTTCTATCCTGAGTAGTTCTTAGGTTTTCTTAGTGAAATCGTTGTGCCGTTGTGGTGGATCTTTACATATAGTGAAATAATTAAACTTGATTTCTAAAATGTGGATTTATTAAATTTAGTGGAGTAAGTCACAAATTTTTCAATATCATCTACACCAATAATATCAACTTTTAAAGCAAGAAGTAAATCCCATAGATCAGGTTCATCAGGTGTGTTCCAAAAGCGCATTATTTTACCTTCTTGATGAGTTGTTTTTATTAAATTTATGATGGGATCAATGTTTGATTTTGTAATTTTTTTGGTAGGCTTCCAACTAAAGAGATCTTCAAAATTATAGCTAATCAAAGGCATTAAATGTGAATCATATTTTTGAAATAGATGCTCTGGTCTACCATCCACAAAAAAGTAGTAGAAAGAATCGTTTGAGATTACAAAATCAATATCAACGCTTCCACTTAATATTACCTGAATAGGTGAATTATTAGAATCGTCGTACCTGTTTTTGAATAACTGTGGATATGAATTCAAAAGTTTATGTAAGACATTAAGGATTTTGTCTCCTTCCATTTTAAGGTCAATGAGTAGATATATGGTTTGATTTTCCTGGAAAGCATATTTGGATAGCGGTTCCAAATACAAGTCTTTTAATGTTGGTTTAAGTTGAAGCTTATCATCATCATGGCTTACAATAATTTTATCGTTAAATTCTAATACATCTACTTCTATAGATTTGAAATTATTAGACAAAGCTTTTGAAAGAGGAAAATCTTGCTCGTAATCATTATGAGAATGCATTTGAATTCTTACATTTTGCGCATTACTCAAAGTAATTAAGAACGATAGAATTACGAAATGGATAAACTTCATCAATTTAGTAACTACTGATTTGAATACTTAAGAATAGGAAACACCTCAATCTCCTCATTAGATAAATATAGAATATTGACAGAACCAACCCCTTCTTTAAAAAGAGCCTTTATGTAAGCTATTTTATATTCGGTCATTACTTTTTTTGGTATGAAAAGGGATTCAATGGCCCAATCGCTATTAGATTCATTAAGGTAGCGACTTCCTGTTCCCATCATCCTGATATCGAAGTCTTGATTATTAGTTGCTAAGGTTGATACTAGACCAGGAATTGCAATTTGAGGAACATAAGTAGGACTATCTTCTCTAGTCTGAACCAAAATCAACATTTCTCCACCATTAATTTCTATACCAAAATCATAATCAAAGTTTCTAATCTTTCCTTTTTCAACAGAAGTTATAGATTTTTCTACAGGTTGTATATACTCCAATTGCATTCTGAGGAGGGTTTTTTCCATGTCAATGGAAAGATTGGTTTGGGCATTTATAGTTGAGAGGAGAAGTATTAATACTATTAATGTGTTGACCTTTTTGATATTCAATTTAAGATTGTGGATATTCTTCATAAGATATGTATCAGAAGTAATTTGATAAGTCCATCTTAATTAAGATGCAAAAAATGAAGAATTTGGTGTATTGGCATATTTTATTTTTCTGGTTTAGTTATAGGCATTGTTTTAAATCTTATAAACTAATTAATATTCTGAGCTGCTCTTTGTGTTTTCTTAGTGAAATCGTTGTGCCGTTGTGGTGAATCTTTACGTTTTGTAAAAAAAAATTGATTCTGATATTAAACATATTCTTTTTTAATCGAAAAAATTCCCCTAGGCTCTGCCTCGGGTGTTTGAAATTAATTAGGCAGCCTAGCCAAGGCAGCTCTTGTGGGCTGAGGGAGCAGCTTTGAGTGCTGCATTTGAGCTGCCTAGAATTTTTGGTTTCGTTTTTTTTCAATGAAAAAAGGAAAATCCAGCTGATAAGCGAATACTAAAATGAAATACTGATTTTAGTAAATCATCAAATTATGTTTGAAAGATAAAATATTATTTTTTGTAAAAGTGCTATTTTAGGGAGGGATACCTCGTCTGCTTGCGGCGAGGTAGTTCATTAGAAATTTTTTAAAAGATGAATCTGGAATATTAACAATCTGAGCATTTGAATTTAGAGAGAAAAACATTATTAGGAACTTTATATATTTCATAACTCAGTAATTAATTACAATATTATTTGGATGATATATGGACAAATACTCTCTTGCTTCAGCTTCAGTGTTTTGAATTTCTCCATCAGAATTTGTATCAATCCCTTCAAAGATCAAGAATTCTTTAAAACCTGGATCAGGAATATTTACTATTTGCGTAAATGCGTTGAATGATAACAACAGGATTATTATAGTATAAATAGATTTGTGCATGGTTTATAATATATTTAAAGATAAAAGATAGTGACAAATACTGTAGAGTATTTACGTCTAACTATTTTAAGCATAAATGAAACAACGGAGTTATTTTGAATTACTTTATCGCAAAATTAATATGCGTAATCAACTCTTTTGGATCAGTATCCACAGGACTATTCCCATATGTCTCAAATGGATGAATGTCTTTCCTTCCTTTGATCTCTTTGTTTCTGTGCATAGTATAAATCGTCGTCCAGGCATTTCCTAAATGATTATAAGGACCAATATGCTCAAGCGTATATATTTTTGTTGCTGGAATTTTGCCCTTGAAAAATTGACTAGGTAAATCCGAAGGTATATTGGTAGTTGGAATTCCTGCTGTATAGCTAACTTTTCTTTTTACAAATTCAAACTTATGGTACATCGAGAATGCTTTGGTCTTGTCTGTACCTTCTACATTTTGACTATAACCCATCAAATTTTCAAAATCTGCCTTCATCATAGTCGGCATTTCATCCATCGTACAATTTCTCTTTATACCTATATAGTCACATCCAGGAAATTGACTTTCACCCAGCCAATTCAATTTGGAATGAATTTCATCATCTTCAACATAATCTTTCAGAAGGTTGAGACCTCTTTCATAATCATTACCGATAAAACCAACCATCATTTTTTTCATCCAAAACATAAACCAGGGCAAAGAGCTATTCATGTGCCAGGATACTTCTGTGCCGCCATCTTTTTCGGCTAAGACAAATTTCGTTTTTGCCTTTGACTTCCAAGGCTTCAAAAAAGTAAGGTCGTAATTGATGGATTGATTTGGACTCTGTTGTGAAATTGCCATATGTCCTGATCCTACTCGATCGCCTTCCCAAGAATAAGATTTATTATCATCCGCAACATCTACCTTAGCATCTGGTTCCATTATTAGCCATGGAGACCATTCAGACCATGAAGACATATCACTCAGGGTAGAGTACACTTTTGACAATGGAGCATTGATCTGTTTTGATTTGACGAGTTGAATCTTAGGCATAATAGATGATTTTTAAGCTTAGTTAGTTGCTACGAATATAAGATATTCACAAGATGATAATATAAAAAGTGTGAAAACCATATTGCACTTTTTGTTTTTTTTTCGAATTCCCATATCTTTCAAATGAAACAAGAAGAAACTAAACATCTAGGAAGCCTAGCCACGGCAGATCTTGTGGGGGACTGAACGATCATCAAAGATATGACTGAACGATCATCGAAGATGTAGCAGCGATAGCTGCTAAGAGAAGGAACGCGAGCGGTGGGTGGACATACGATAGCTGCTAAGAGAAGGAACGCGTAAGCGGTGGGTGGATGCTGCTGCTGCATATTGCCTGCCCATCGCTTACGCGTTCTCTCCTTTGTCGACTATCGTCGCCACTCTGCGAGATCAGTCGTTCCCCTAGAATTTCCTGCCTGCCGGCAGGCAGGTTGGTTTCGTTTTTTTTCAATAGGACTGAGTGATCTTTTATACAATAAAAGTGATAATGAAGTTATCAAATGAAGGAACACGTTAGTGGTGGGCGGAGTAAAATCCAGCTGATAAGCGAATAATAGAATGAAATTCAAACCATTCAAATTAAAAATAAAAAGAATTAATCTACCCAAACTCTTATTTTATGTAAGACAAATTACATATATATGCAATATGGTTTACACACACTTAAGAATCTACTCCTTAGAACTATAATTAAATTCTTCATCCAATTGAGTAAGCTGAAGCGGGACGAATGATATGATGAGGTCCTTTTCCTTTTCATAATCATTATCATCATGATACCAATATCCATTAATTGGCCATTTTGTAGAATTGTCTGATACGACTTCCTTAATGATTTGATCTATTGCATCCATGTGCTTTTTGATATTCTGTAAACTAAAAAGACCATTGTCTCTTAATTTTTTCCACCTCTGCTCAAGTCTTTTCTTGTAATTCATAGTCTTTGAGTCCAATAACCTGACTAAGAGTATAGATCTTTCCCACCTTGTAGGGCGCTCCATCATATTCAGTTCATTGTCCCCATCTCTACCAAATGAATGATCGTAATCCCAAATAGCTATCCGAAAAGGAGTATTCGAATCCTTTTTATAAAGATAAAAATTCTTCATTATCCCATCTGCATTATTGGTAAATAAAAGCAATAAATGCCAATCAATAATGTTATCAAGGTCTACCCAATTCCCAATATTATTATCAAATTCTTCATCACTTGAATCAAAAAGAAATGAACGAAATTGCTCTAGGTAATATGTTTGATCTCTTTTGCGAAGCTTTGGAAATTTCTGTTGGTAATAATTATTAGAATCTTGAGGGGCTATTTTTTCAGTATATAATAATGGAGGATCTTTGAATAACATTGCCATCGTATCCTTCTTATTCAAGCCTACTTTTTTGCCATTGATTTCCTCGGTAAGAATATAAAGGCCATGATATTTTCCGTTTGTAAGAATATTTAAATATGTACTTTCTGCAGCAATATTATTTGGATGCATTTCACGGAACAAGTCATAATTGATCTTATGCCGCATGAAAGTCTTATCGATATAACTGGCATTGAGAATCCAATCATCATCTTTTGGTAAGTCAAAGAATTGAAACTTTTTCACTAATTCTAATGAATAGGAATTTTTCTTATAAATCGCAGACATGCCACCTCTGTATTTAATCTTGCCAGGCATTTCAACGGATTCTCCATTATGATTGAATACGATTTTACAATCTTCTTTTTCTTTCCAGCTAAAAGGCTCTTTCTTTTGAATGTCAATAGAAGGGAACGGATAGACTTCTTTCTTACAGCCAAGGCAAAAAAGTATAAGCATAAAAAAGACTAAAATCCTAATCATATTGAATAATTCCTACACAAAAATAAGATTCTAAATGTTTTAAACTGCAAAGTCAACATCTAACTCCGCGACCCTTGCCCAACCTTCGCACCCTTTGCGGTTAAAACGTTAACATCTAGCATCTAACTCTTAAACTTTAGAAGAAAGTCCTTTATATCTTTATCAAAAACTTCTTGCTCATTATCATGAAATTGAACTTGCGTAGGCAAAACATAAATCGGAATATTCAATTCACTCAACTTTTTTCTATGAAGATCAAGGCGCATAGCATCCTTTTCTGTCGTAAGAATTACCTTTCGCTTGGCCTCACGATTTTTATAAACGGTATCTATATACTCAACATCCAATTCAGAAAATAGATGATGGTCCTCATAATTCATATGGTGAATATCCTCGACTTCTTCATCCAAATAGGACAATAGATAACTTGTGTTTGCAATCGCACTTATAAGAATTACATCCAATTCTTTATCCAATTTGATGAGTTGTCTCGGATTGTAAAAATTATAAGGATATCCATATTGATAATAAGAGAAAAATATTTTCTGATGGCGTTGAGGATTTATTTCTTGAATCATCAAAGCCTTTTCTTCGAATGAAATAGAAGAAGGACATTTTGATACGATTATGACGTCGGCTCTTGAATACGCAGATCTCCATTCTCGTAATCTACCAGCGGGAAGAAGATAATCTCTCGTAAATGGTTCGTCCCAGGTAGTAAGCAAGATATTCAAAGCCGGCTTTATCGATCTATGTTGAAATGCATCATCTAATAGTATCGCCTGCAAATCAGGATATTTGCCAACCATCTGCGGAATGGCAATCGCTCTACTTTCTCCTACGGCTACTACTGTTCCTTTATGTTTTCGAGCATACATCAGCGGTTCATCCCCAGCATCAAGCACATTATCAGCAGGTCTTACAAATCGGAATCCTTTGGTCTTTCTTTTATATCCTCGACTGAGCGTAGATACATTTATATATGGTGATAATAATCTGATCAAATATTCGATATGAGGTGTTTTGCCAGCTCCTCCAATAGATAGATTGCCCACTGATATTATAGGCAGGCTGAATTGAGTGCTTTTGACTAATTCTGATTCGTATAGTGTGTTTCGGATTCCAATGGTTAGTCCATAAAGTAGCGCAAAGGGTGCCATTAGTATTTTTCCTAAAATAGATTGTATCATGGAGTAGTAAACGAATTTTGAGTAAAAAAGATGTAAGGCGTCATCGACGAGAAGTGATTCTTTTAAAAAACTTAGTAATTCCGACAAGGGGGGACTTGGACTCAGCCTCCATCCTCTTCGCTGTTTCATACAAATGACGATCCAGCGGATTGAGGTCAATAATCTGTTTTTTCTGTTCTTCGGTAGGCTGATAGATCAGGTTGCCCTTATTGATAATTTTGTCAATAGTAACCCCTTTTGTTCCTACAAAATCATTGATAAAATGTACGACTGCAGGCATGTTTTTTGTAAAGAAAATCCGGTCGAAAAACTGAATATTCTCCTCTAACAGCGGTAAGCTTATCTGAATATCTTCTGTAGTCCATCTTCCAATGATATTGCGCATTAAATATTTGGTCATCCAATTATGATTATCTTGATTATTGATCACTTTTTCAAAAGATAAATTCCGACCCTTTTTGATCGAATAGTTTACTCTTGAAGTTTGGTAGGCAATGATTTCCCTTACAATGGTGATGACTACCATTTCGCCGCCTTTTTTAGCGATAGCTTCTCTGGCCTCTTGGATCTCCTTCCTTATTTCATTAATCCCGGGATATCCGTGGTGGTGATGGATCAATACAATATCATTCCCCGAATAATCTTTTAGCGAGGTAATAAATTCCAACTGCTTCCGATCCAGTTCTGGTTTTATCCGGATTTCTGCATCCAGATTATTGAATTGCACAAACTCTCCATTTACCTTCCTGCTGATTTTTTTTAATAATCGAACCATATAGGATCCTCCGCATTTAGGAATATGATAGAAGTAGAGGACTTTCATAAATATTTTTTTAGATACATAGATAGGCAATGTGTGTATACTGTTTCTAAAATCGGATCTAATAATAGATTATTTTGCATCTTAGTATAATTTTGGTACTTAAACATAACAATTTTGTGCAATGTTACCTATCAAATCCAATCCGCATATACTATCACCGCTTCGTTCAACACAGTCTAACAATTGGCTAGCGCCAACTATTAGACTTTAATATTTCCACACGCCAAGCAATTATTATAAGATATTCATCTGATTTTTATTCTTTTTGTATTTTGGGGCTGTATGTTTGAATTGTTAAAACGATGGATTGATTTTGGAATGGGCACTACTCCCTGGATGTATGAGAGGCTGGGGGGTCACTTGTTCGGAAACCAAAAATTAGAAGAGGCCGATCGGTTGTATCGTAAGTTTCAAGTGAAGTATCCGAAAAATCCGGGAGGGATACTGGGGCAGGTAAAAATTGCGAGAGCAGATAAAAACTGGACATTAGCACTTGAAAGATTGGAAGTCGGCATTCTGAAATTCCCGAATCATTTAAATTTTTACGTGCAAATAATTAACGTCCTGTTCTTATTGAATAAACCAGAACAGGTGAAAACAGTACTAGAACAAGCAAAAGTACGTTTTTCTTCTCAGGTGTCCTTTGTTTTAACGGATGCCAGATTGTTACAAAAAGAGTACGCCTATCAAGCTGCCCAGACTGTTTTGAATGTTGGGGCAAAAAAATTCCCCAATCATTTCGAATTGGAACTCAAAAGGGGGCATAATTATTGGCTGCTGGGAAATTACCCTTTGGCAAAAGAAATTTTTGATCGGATTCGCCCCCAACTTGACCTGAAACAGGGATATCTTTTTGTTGAATTTTCCACTCCTTATATCGGTTTATTACTGAGAGATAACCAGTTAGTAGAATTGAAACAATTTTTTGAAGAAGTCCTTTCAGCGAATATCTGGAATCAGGAAATTGTTTTTGGGTATTGCAAATTGCTAGTTAGTCTGGCCGATTACCAGTCAGCTATTGACTTCATCCACCGCATCCTGGAAGATGACGCTTCGCCGGTGAAATTAATTCATCAGCTCTTGCTGTTGTTTGAATTGGAAAAGGCCAACAACCTTCAGGCCTGGGTCCAGCAAGATAGTCTCCTTCCCCCTCCAGATTCCAGTTCTGTAGATTTTGTCGCTTTTTTGGATAGAATTGAAAGCAAACTGAAGGCACACCCGCCCTTAGAAAACAGAGAACACCTTATCTTTGATCTCTTTGAAAAATTGAGAGTATTTTCAGCGAATACCCCTTTTCTTTATTTAAATACAGCAATTTCCCCGAACGAAACATACAGGGTAGCATCTTTAATTATTAAAACGATCCAAAAAGGTTCCTCCTTTTCATTAATCAGGTTGGGAGATGGCGAAGGCACCTTTCTCCCTTACCGGGAAAGTTTGCAACATTTTCAGCAAAAAGATCGGGAAATAAGTCAGCGAATTTGGTGGGGAAGTGTAAAAATTGACGAAAACGAATGGACTAAAATTCATGATATGTATATCTCATCCCTTCAACAAGCGGATATGCTGGGGATACCCGGTCCATTAAGATGTTGTAAAACCTTTCTAAATATTGCCCCTGGTCAAAAGGAGTTAATACCTGAAGGAAGAGGGTTACTGGCAATCTTTGATTTCTTAGATAATACGTGGAAAGAAAGTTCAACGGATTTGCTTTCGAATACTTTTCCTATGCTTACTTCCTGCCATATCCACAGCCATCTTGAAGATTGGAATCTATGGGATTTGATCCTGAAGGAGATAACAAATTGTTCCGTGATTTCCTGTCATGAAGCTCTTATTCCATTGCTGGAAGAAAAACATCAGGTCAACGTTCGAAAATTTCACAAAATCCCATCCGAGTACAAATATTCACAACTTTTTGACCTGCTGGACCAATCAGGTATCCCGCATTACCCAGATATATTTGAACAGATATGCAATGAACTAACTGTAGACTATCCAGGGGAAGTGTTCATTGTTGCTGCAGGTTTTTTGGGAAAAATTTACTGTAATCTGATTAAACAAAGAGGCGGGATTGCACTGGATGCAGGTAGTGCTGTGGATTACTGGTTGGCTTATAAAACGCGGACATGGGTCCAATTTCCCACTCCAATAAACTTTAACAATGCTTCTTAAACCTATTTTTCAACTGACCGTGCGTATTTCGCATAAGGCGATCAAAATGAATGTTCCGCTGCCACTGCGGATCTGTAATGTGGTTGGACATCAACTCATTGGACAACGTCGTTTGCAGGAAGCAGAGACTGTTTTTCAGGACTTATCCCGCCGGTTTCCCAAAAAACCACAAGGGTATGAGGGAGCCGCGAAGGTTGCTATGTTGACTGGGGAGTGGGCGATTGCTATTAAAAATTGGAAGCAGGTATTGGAGGTTTCACTTGAAAATGAAGATGCTTTGTATCGTTTAGGGCTGGCCCAATCGGAATTAAAAGACTATGACCAGGCCAAAGCTACTTTTCAAAAATACACCCAAGTCTATTCGGATCGGTATCAAGGGTATGAAGGGATGGCTTTTCTTTTGCAAAAAACCTTTCAATACGAAGAAGCTGACAAGTGGTTGGAGATTTCTATTACCCAAACCCAAGCAAGATCAAGTTTTTTGAAAAGAGCACGATTGTTAGTGAGATTTGCCCAATTTGAGGAAGGGCTAGCAGTGATGGATGCGCTTCTGGCCAAGCACGGTAAGGAAGTGAAATCGCTGACTGTAAAAACTGATCTACTGTTAAAGGCAGGCAGAAATAATGAAGCTATTGAACTTCTCGCCGATTTATATTCGCATACTCCTTCAGTGACGGTTCGCCGATTATATGCGCAGGCCATGATTGCAGCCAAGCAATATGACAAAGCTTGCGATCTGATTGAACAGATTCCTTTGCCAGCTCATGACAGTAAGGCCCTGCATCCTCATCATCCTGTAATGATCACCAAGAACTTAAAAACCTGGCAAAAATATCACATGGATGGAAGATCCACAGAAAAGCCCAAAGTTTTCGGAATTGGACTTAGTAGAACGGGTACCACTTCTTTGACCAAAGCATTGGACATCTTGGGATATGATACGATCCATTTTATCAATCCCATCACTCAAAAAGTCCTTGATTTAGAAGACTTCTTCTATTTTGACGGGTTTACAGATTCCCCGGTTGCTTACCGATTTGAAGAACTGTATGCTCTGTTTCCTAATGCAAAATTTATCTACACCGAACGAAACATTGAAGATTGGATACGATCCAATTCAGCTCTTTACGAACCCTTCGGATTTAGTACCACCCAGGAAATGAAAGCTTGGTTCACCCAACCGGAAAGCGGGAAGTTTAACAAGTTGTTCCAAAATTATCATCCGACATACCGTGCAGCGTATGAAAGCTTATACGCAGATTTTCCAACCTGGGAAGATGCATATCATGCATTTGAGGAAAGAGTGAATCTTTTTTTTGAAGACAAGCCCAAGGAGAAATTATTGAAGATCAATATCCCAGAGGGAGAGGGCTGGGAAAAGCTCTGTTCTTTTATGAATGTACCAGTACCTGATTTACCGTTTCCGCATCGGAATAAACTCAAGTCAAGTGATAGTTAGGGAGGGATATCTTTATAGCTACGCAATAGGCATTTGTTGTGAAATCAAACTTTTCCGAACAATTTAAAAATTTCAACTTCATATTTCTCATACAATTTTTCACTCCAACCTTTTATATCAAAATCTGATTCTACACCAATGTCAATGCCTATTAGATTGAGTAATGGAATAGATGTTTTAATCTTCATTTCCCAGTTATCTGTATTCTTTATATCGTTAAACATACCATTAAGCATGTCATCCTGATGGGTTTCGAAACCCGTTGCAATCATAGCTAGCACTTCATTCAGTATTGTTTCTTTCGAATCATTTGATATTTCTTGTACCGCAGGGATAATCAAGTCTTTGATATCTTTATTTTTTGGAAGGGTGATTAAGTATTTATAATGGGTGTCGAGTTTATGTATTATTTGCTGAACACCACTATTTGTTTGTTTCACTTCTTTAAATATTGAATTTAAAAGTGCTGTAGTTTTGGGATCAGTCATTAGTTTTTCATTGGGATGTCCTTCTAATAAATCCTTAATTAAAAAACATTTTTCTGTGTCTAAGTATTCGTCATACATATATTCTTCTACACCTCTTGCTTCTCGACTTATAAGTACTTTGTATTCCACATATTCATTATCCAAACCAGGCAAAGGAATTAATTTGGTGGGAGTATATGAAGATTTAGTATTAATGCGACCAATCAAACTTCTTATGATTATTAATAATTCTTTTTTCTTTCTTTGATCTCCCAAGACAAAAATAAAAATCCGATTGTTATAAGTAGAAATGAGTGCTTTGCTATTATCATAGCTTAAGATGCAACCTGTCCTCCACATTTCTTCAACCATGTTATGGGTTTCCACTAATATTTGCGGCATTATTATTTTTGGTAAATATTCATACTCATACACAAATTGGATAATCTTGCCATTAGGATTTCTGAAATCACTTGTTTTATCCGAAGGTTCTTTGGTCTCCAATAAATCAGGAATGATAAAAGACTCTTTATTCGCTTGATAAAAGCACAGCTTAAATTGATTTAAAATATCAACTAGAAAACGTCTATGATTTGGAGAGTATTCTATTTTTTTAGAATTTTTAGTTCTATATATTTTTTCTTTATCTTCTTCTTTATTGATAATGAATTCTAAATCTGTATCAATGTGAACATTCCCTTTCTGGTTTGCTGCTCTTTTTGAAGTTAAAATTTGATATACTCCGTATGTGATCCAATATGGGTCCAATACATAATATTCAGCCAAGTCTTTAGAAATTTCTTCAAAATGTAAAACGAGACCTAAGTCATGAAAAAAGCTTATCGCTTGTTTTTGTTCGTTTTCATTAGTTAATTTTTCTGCAATACAGATTTCTTTAAACCTTGTTTCGTTGATAAAATTTTCCTCCTTAGTTTCCTCTTGTAATTTTTCTTTAACTTCGATCCATCGTTCATCTATTTCGGTATGAAACAGCTCTGTTTGTGGAATAACTTTGGCTAATTCGTCTTTAATAAGTTCAAGATTGCTACCATCGCTGCAAGAGGTCGTAATCATACATTTGATTTCAGGAAACTCTTTCTTTAATTCAGCTTCATTTTCAAATCCAAAACCTGGGTTAATGTCTATTTTATTTGCAACAACTATTATCGGTGAGTTTGATCCTGCGGCTTTAATTCGCAATACCCATTTCCTAATCTGGCCGCTGACATCAGTGTCTGTACGTGCATCTAATACCATAACATAAACAGACCTTTTAGTAAGAAAAAATTGGTGAGTTGCACTCATTATTTCTTGGCCTCCAAAATCCCAAAAATGACCTGTTAGTTGATTTATTTCTTCTTGATTTTTCCAAAATTCGTTTTTACCAAAATGTATATCCTCGATATTTATTCCATCTGTTTGCTCTTCATTTTCGTCAAAATCATTGTCTTTTAGCCTTTTTAATAGAGAAGATTTACCAGCCTTAGGTTCGCCTATCAGGATTACTTTTATTTCATTTAATTCTTTTTTATTTGCATTAAACCAATTCCTAATAGATTCTTTTCCTTGCTCTACTATTTCTGGAGGAGGTTTTTTTAATGGATTTTTATACAGATTTATACCTTTACCTTCTTTTGTAAAAGTTATTTCCATAGTAAAATTAATTATCCATTTTTGTAATTTAGAAATTTGATTAAAACTAAGGTCAATAAAGTTTAATTGGGTTAAACTTTTAATAAAACTAATCTTAGAAATTTCATTATCACTAAGGTCTAAAGACTTTAACTGAGTTAAATTTTTAAGAATACCTACATTAGAAATAAGGTTTAGGTTAAGGTCTAAAACTGTTAGTTGGTTCAAATTTTTAAGAAAACTGATCTTAGAAATTTCATTATTACTAAGATCTAAAGAATTCAGTTGAGTTAAATTTTTAAGAAAACTTAAATCAGAAATATTATTTAGGCTAAGATCTAAAGAATTCAGTTGAATTAAATTTTTAAGAAAACTAGTATCAACTATTTTATTACGAGTAAGGACTAAAGAATTCAGTTGAGTTAAATTTTTAAGAAAACTTAAATCAGAAATATTATTACGGCTAAGTACTAAGGATTTTAAATTGTTTAAACTTTTAAGAATACTATAATTAAACTTTTTATTCCTACTAAGATCTAAAGAATTTAATTGATTCAAATCTTTAAGGAAATTTATTTCAGAGATTTGATTATAACTAAGGTCTAAAACTTTTAAACTTTTAAACTTTTTAAGAAAACTAGTATCAGAAATTTTATTATAATTTAGATCTAAAGATTTTAGTTGGTTTAAATTTTTAAGAAAACTAGTATCGGAAATTTTATTATCACTTAGGTCTAAAACTATTAGTTGGTTTAAACTTTTAAGAATGCTATAATCAGAAATCTCATTATCACTAAGGTTTAAAGATTCTAGCTTGTTCATATTTTCAAGAAAATCTATACTAGAAATATAATTATTACTAAGGTCTAAATTGATTAATTGGGTTAAATAATCTTTAAGAAAACTTAGGTTAGAAATTTTATTAGAGCCAATGTTTAAAGTTTTCAATTGGTTTAAATGCTTAAGCATACTAATGTCTGAAATATTCCAAGTACTTATATAGCCTCCTAGATATAGCTTTTTTAGGTTTTTTAGGTTTTCAATATTGTTAGAAATAACATCTAGCTTATTTTCTTTTCCAATGTTTTTACTTTGAATATTTTTATTATTGTCAATATCATACCATTTGTTACTTACAATCAATGTTTCTAAATGTACACATTCAAACAACTCTGGAAGATCATCCAAGTCAGTAATCCCACAATTCCCAATATCCAAATAGATGTCTTTAGTCTTTAAACATTCTTGTATTAAAGTTCTCGCTTGATTAAGGTCGTTACTCATTTCTTTCATTTTGAAAATTCCGAGTGTTATTATTAAAGAATTCCGAAAAGGAATATAGATTTGATCTTCGGTTTAACACATCTCAACTTTGTAAAGATAAAAATCATTTAAGATTCTTTGATAAGTGCTGTTACTAGGTTTGTAAACCATATTTCACTTTCTCAAGAAAATATGCTCCTTGTCATCTTGAGCGAAGTTTTTACGAAGTCGAAAGATCAAGGAGTATGTCTTTATTTTAATTTCGACCGCAGTGGAGAAATCTACCATTTTGTTACATCAAGTGCTAGATTTCTCCACTACGGTCGAAATTAGTATAATACTAGCATTGTCTATCCTTCGACTGCGCTCAGGATGACAATTTTAAGATCGATTCATACGTATATAATTTACTTTTTGTGCAATATGGTTTACACACTGTTAATAGTAAATAATAAAAAGATTTCATTTGCTACTCCACTTTCTCAACCTTCCACCTTACCTTGTGTTTCCTTTGTAAAATACATCACCTGAATGGCAAAACATACGGAAGCAGATGGCTATATAGAAATAGTCGGAGCTCGTGAGAATAATCTGAAAAATGTATCTGTAAAAATCCCTCGTAACCAACTGGTTGTAATTACGGGTATTAGTGGCAGCGGTAAGTCTTCTTTGGCATTTGATACTTTGTATGCTGAGGGACAGAGGAGATATATGGAAACTTTTTCCAGCTACGCGCGTCAATTTCTTGGCAAAATGGAACGCCCAGATGTAGAGAAAATTGAAGGTCTGAGCCCTGTCATCTCGATCGAACAAAAAACTACATCTTGGAACCCAAGATCTACAGTTGGAACTACCACTGAAATTTACGATTTTCTAAGATTATTGTTTGCCAGAGGGAGTGATGCTTACAGTTATGTCACTGGTAAGAAGATGGTCAAGTATACAGAAGGCCAGATCATAGAAGATGTTTTTTCAAATTATAAAAATAAAAAGATAGTAATACTGGCTCCTATGGTCAGATCAAGAAAAGGACACTATCGAGAACTCTTTGAGCAAGTAAGGAAAAAGGGATATACCAAAGTTAGAATAGATGGAGAGGTCACTGATTTGGTGCAGGGATTGCAAGTCGATCGGTACAAGGTTCATGATATAGAATTGATCGTGGATCGATTGAAAGTGGAAGAAGATAAGCGAGAACGCATTTCGAATTCTTTAGAGACGGCCATGAAAATGGGTGAAGACTTCATTTATATCATGGAACATGGCACGGATGAACTCAAACCATTCAGCAAACAATTGATGGATGCGGAATCGGGAATAAGTTATGAAGAGCCATCTCCAAATACTTTTTCTTTCAATTCTCCTTATGGAACCTGTCCAGCTTGCAAGGGACTCGGTCAATTGCATAAAGCAGATATGAAAAAGGTGATTCCTGATGATTCAAAAAGTATCAATGAAGTAGGAATCAAACCTTTTGGTGAGGTGAGGACGAACATGACATTCAAACAAATCAAAAAGATAGGCAAACATTTTAAATTTGATCTTGACACACCAATCAAAAAAATACCACCAAAAGCATTGGACATTCTTCTTCATGGAGGAGATAGTTCTTTAGGTATTGATTTGGGATATTCTCCACATGAGATGGTTTATAATCTTGCAAATGATGGCATCGTCAATATGCTGGAACGATGGTATCGCGATACGACTTCTGAAAAAATCAGAAACTGGGCAGAAGAATTTATGACTATTGCCGATTGTTCTGAATGTGAAGGATATCGATTGAAGAAGTCTTCGCTGTTTTTCAGAGTAGGAGGAATGCATATTGGACAATTGGCTAATATGGATTTAGACAAGTTGCAAGAGTGGTTTGACGAAGTAGATGACAAACTTAGCAAAAGGCAAAAAGCTATTGCGAAAGATGTCATCAAAGAGATTCAATTGAGACTTGGCTTTTTATTGGAAGTGGGTTTGAATTACCTCACGCTGAATCGTCAGACTCGGACACTTTCAGGTGGTGAATCGCAAAGGACTAGATTAGCTACACAAATCGGATCGCAACTTACAGGTATCACCTATGTGATGGATGAGCCAAGCATAGGACTGCACCAAAGAGATAATCAGCGATTGATCAATGCATTGAAGAACCTTACAGAAATAGGAAATACTGTGATAGTAGTTGAGCATGATAAGGACATTATGCTTGCTTCGGATTACTTGATAGATATGGGCCCAGGAGCAGGAAAAAATGGGGGAGAATTAGTCGCTCAAGGTCATCCCAGAGAATTCAAAAAGATAAAAACGATCACAGCCAACTTCCTTTCTAATAGAGAGAAAATTGAAGTTCCAAAAGAAAGAAGAAAAGGAACAGGTAAAAAATTGACCCTAAAAGGGGCTACAGGTCACAACCTTCAAAATGTAACTTTAGAGATTCCATTAGGCAAATTTATAGCGGTGACAGGTGTGTCGGGTAGTGGGAAATCATCATTGGTAAATTCTACCTTATATCCCATCCTCAGGAATCACTTTTATAGAAGTACCCAACGTCCACTTCCATATGAAAAGATAATAGGGCTAGATAATATTGATAAGGTAATCGAGATAGATCAGTCTGCGATAGGTCGAACACCAAGATCAAATCCAGCAACATATACAGGTCTCTTCGGTAATATTCGGAATATCTTTTCTGGATTGCCTGAAGCTAAGATTCGAGGATATAAGCCAGGTCGATTTTCTTTCAATGTGAAAGGAGGTAGATGCGAGATTTGCCAGGGTGCTGGAAAGAAAGTAATAGAGATGAATTTCTTGCCAGATGTTTTGGTGGATTGCGAGAATTGTATGGGAAGAAGGTACAATCGGGAGACATTGGAGATCCTATTTAAAGGAAAATCTATTTCTGATGTTTTGGATATGAGTGTGGAGGAGGCTACAGAATTTTTTAAGATGATTCCATCTATTTATAGGAAATTGACGACGTTGAATAGTGTAGGCTTGGGGTATATTACTCTTGGACAACAGGCGACAACTTTGTCTGGAGGAGAGGCACAGCGGGTCAAACTATCTTTGGAATTGGCTAAACGAGATACTGGGAATACGCTTTATATCTTGGATGAACCTACTACGGGTCTTCATTTTGAGGATATCCGACACCTTATCAATGTTTTGGATAGACTGGTAGATAAAGGGAATACGATATTGATTATCGAACACAATATGGATATTATCAAGGTTGCAGATCATATAATCGATATTGGACCTGAAGGGGGTAGAGGTGGAGGAAATATTTTGTTTGCTGGTACTCCTGAGAAGCTAGCGAAATTGAAGGGTAGTCATACGGGTAAGTTCTTGAAAGATGAGTTAAGTTGAGCTATTTTCTAAGTTTGATGTTGACTTTTTTAACCGCAAGGGGCGCGAAGGTTTGCGCAAGGAGCGCTAAGTTAGATTTGTACTCTTTGTTCTAGTGTTTATAACTCTTCTGACGCCATTTTTGATTAGGGAGACATTGAAATTTATTAGCATTCCAAGTTTACAATTTGATAGTTTGAGGTAGGTAAGAACTTGGGCTAGATGGACATCATTTAAAGCTTCTACGGCTTTGATTTCAATGATAAATTTATTTTCTACCATTAGGTCTATTCTATATCCAATCTCAAGTTCAACGTTTTTGTAATTAAGAGGTAACCCTTTTTCTTTTTCAACAAACAGACCTCTTTTTCGAATTTCATGGTAAAGACATTCCTGATAAGTATTTTCTAATAGACCAGGACCTAAGTTCCTATGAATCTCAAGTGAAGATTCGAATACATGTTTTGCAATTTCATTTTCAGTCATAATTCCAGATTGTGTTATAAAGTACCCCTACAACCAAAAATAATCACCATCTGTGACATTTAACCAAGAAAAACCTTGCGCCCTTTGCGAAAAACCTTAGCGCCCCTTGCGGTTAAATCCTATCCTTCTTCGAAGCGAGAAAACAATAATACCCAAGCCCCAAAACACATATCCCTAATCCAAAAAACTCCCTAATAAATTCAATAAACGGCGATTCAGCCTGCATAGAATTAGCAATCGAAGGAGTCCCATTCTGTATCCAAGAAATAACATCTGGATAATAAGAAATCATTCCAATAATATACAAGACCAATAAAGTTTGAAAAATTCTAAGACTATATTTTCCTCGATCAAAAAATAAAATTGCTATTCCCACAATCAAGTAGATAGGAATCCAAATATAAAAATCAGGATCGTTGTACTGAAAAGCAGCGAAAAGAATAAAAAGGGCAGCTAATATTTTGTGAAGCATACTAAAATTTGAGATGTTTCAGTAAATATAGTATGTTTTCAAATAGAAATTAATTAGTCATAGACTGCCTTTATAGTAGTACTACCTCCTCCACCATTTCCACCACTAGCAGAGTATATAAATATTGAATCATTGTCAAAAAAGTACTTTAGATAATCACTATCTAGAGGATAACCATGATCGATTTCAAATAAAACAAAGTCTTCATGCCTTTCTTCTTTAAAGGGGAGATTTGGTTGAAAGTGGGTATGATCAGTTTCGTAGGTAATCATATTATTATCTCCTCTAAATATTTTTAAGTTGGTTTGGTGTGTCGTATCTGTAGATCCTTCTAATAACATCCAAGAATAAGAATTAATTGAAGCTACGTATGATCTATTTAGTTTTTCTATGTAGTCAAATATCCTAAATATACCACTTTGACTTTCATCCAAATTTTTAGGTATTACTTTCCAATAATATTCTTCAGATGGTAAAAGTGTAGTAGGGAATTCTAATGAAGTCTCAGAAACTATAGTGTCAAATAGAATATTTTGGGTATAACTACTTTTTGATAATTGTACCCGGTATTCTCCTTCGTTTTCAGAATCTTCCCATTCCAAGGTAAAGCAACAATAATGAACTTCTTCATCTTGCAATGGATATGTTAAAGTCAATTGAGGAGTGTCTATAGGCGTTTCTTCCTCAATAGGGTCAATTTCTTCTGGTGTACTACAGCTTAGAGTAATAAAAAGAAAAATAAACAATAGATAAGTTGTATTGGCCTTCATAAGTGATATTTTAAGTTGGTAATCGTATTAAGTAACTTAAAAAGATTACATAATATTTGCAGAAATAAGCAAAAAGGCAACAAATGTCGGCTTGACTAATTTAAAACACAATACAATTCCTACCTCGTCAAATACATAAACCTACAACCAAAAATAATCACCATCTGTGACATCTAACCAAGAAAAAACCTTGCGCCCCTTGCGAAAAACCTTAGCGCCCCTTGTGGTTAAATCCTCTTTTACCTCGTCAAATACATATTCCTATTCCTATCCAATTCTCTAAAGAATGGATCATTCAAGTCTTTCACAAATCGAATAGCCTCACCTGTACTCTTCATCTCTGGCCCTAATTGCTTATCAACATTTGGAAACTTATTGAAAGAAAAAACTGGTACTTTAATAGCATACCCTTCTAATTTTTTCTCAAATTTGAAATCCTTAATCTTTTTATTCCCTATCATGACATGAGTCGCAATATTTAAGAAAGGAACGCCATATGCTTTAGCTATAAAAGGAGTGGTTCGAGATGCTCTAGGATTGGCTTCTATTACGTAAACATCTTCGCCTTTTATGGCAAATTGAATATTTATCAACCCTCTGATTTTCAACGCCTCAGCAAGTTTACCTGTATACTCTTTCATCTTATCTAATACAGCATCCGATAAACTATATGTGGGCAACATAGCAGAACTATCTCCAGAATGTATTCCGGCTGGTTCGATGTGTTCCATAATACCCATAATCAATATTTCATCTCCATCATAGATAGCATCTACTTCTGCTTCTTTCGCTCTTTCTAGGAATTGATCCACCAAGACTTTATTGTCAGGCATATGCTTGAAGATTTCTAATACTTGTCTTTCAAGCTCATCGTCATTGATGACAATTTTCATCCTTTGTCCTCCAAGTACATATGATGGTCGTACCAATACTGGATATGTCACTTCATTGGCTACCTTAAGGGCCATGTCAGCATCTTCAGCCACTCCAAATCTTGGATACGGAATACCAAGGTCTTTAAGAAGATCAGAAAATCGTCCTCTATCTTCAGCAAGATCCATAGCATCAAAACTACTTCCCATAATCTTGATTCCTTTCTTGTGGAGTGTTTCGGCAAGTTTCAATGCGGTCTGACCACCAAGCTGGACAATTACACCTTCAGGTTTTTCGAGTTCTATGATTTCTTCTAAGTGTTCCCAGTAGATAGGTTCGAAGTATAATTTGTCGGCAATATCAAAGTCAGTTGATACAGTCTCAGGATTGCAATTGATCATTATAGATTCGTAACCAGCTTCTTTGATTGCCATCAATCCGTGGACACAGCAATAATCAAATTCTATACCTTGACCGATTCTGTTTGGTCCAGAACCAAGAACAATAATTTTCTTTTTGTCTGAAGGAATACTCTCATTTTCTTTATCAAAAGTAGAATAGAAATATGGAGTCTGAGCCTCAAATTCAGCAGCACAGGTATCTACCATTTTGTATGTTCGACGAATGTCAAGTTTCATTCTTTGTTTCGTCACTGCAGGTTCGTCAACCCTCAAAACCCAGGCGATTTGAGCATCAGAATATCCTACTTCTTTCAGGTCTCTAAAAAAGTCTTCTGGAATATCCTCCGGAACATTATATTTCACCAGTATATCTTCCATTTTTACCAACCTCTTGATTTGATTGATGTACCAAGGGTCAATTCTTGTCAGTTTTTGAACTGTCTTTACAGGAACTCCCAAACGCAAAGCATCCTTTAATCTATAGATTCTATCATCACTAGCCGCTTCTAATCTGGAAAGAATATCTTCTGTTCTGATCCATTCTTTTTTGTCAGCACCAAGGCCACTTCTATTATTTTCTTGTGATTGACAAGCTTTCTGGAGTGCTTCTAAGAAGGTTCTGCCAATCGCCATTACTTCACCCACGGATTTCATTTGCAGCCCTAATCTTGTATCAGCGCCATGAAATTTTTCGAAATTCCATCGTGGCATTTTTACGATAACGTAATCTAAAGTAGGTTCAAAAAATGCCGATGTAGTCTTTGTGATGTGATTTTTCAATTCATCTAAGTGGTACCCGATCGCAAGTTTAGCTGCTATTTTTGCAATTGGATATCCTGTTGCTTTACTAGCAAGTGCTGAGGATCTCGAAACTCTTGGATTAATTTCAACACAAATCAATTCTTCATTTTCTGGATTCTGAGCAAATTGTACATTGCAACCTCCAGCAAAATTCCCCATCGAGCGCATAAGCTGGATGGCATCATTTCGCATCATTTGGTATGCCTTATCCGAAAGTGTCATAGCAGGCGCTACAGTGATACTGTCTCCCGTATGGATTCCCATAGGATCTAAGTTCTCAACTGTACAAATAATCACCACATTATTATTTGCATCTCGCAACAATTCCAATTCGAATTCTTTCCAACCGAGTACTGCTTTTTCCACCAAAACTTCGTGTGTAGGAGATGCACTCAACCCTCTTCTCAGAGACTCATCAAATTCAGAAGCATCCATTACGAATCCACCACCGAATCCACCTAAAGTATAAGAAGGTCTAATTACTAATGGGTAACCTATTTTTTGCGCAGCCTCTTTCCCTTCTAAAAAACTATTGGCAATAAAAGAAGGTGCAACTGATTGACCCAATTTTATGACGTGTTCTCTAAATGCTTCTCTATTCTCTGCCAGTTCGATCGCTTCTAAATCTACACCAATTAGCCTTACATTGAATTCGTCCCAAAGACCTTGTTTTCCAGCATCAATGGCAAGGTTGAGCGCTGTCTGTCCTCCCATCGTTGCCAACACTGCATCGATTTGTCTTTCTTCTAAAATTTCTCTTAGACTCTCAACCGTCAACGGTTTGAGGTAGATATGATCAGCAGTCATTGGATCAGTCATAATCGTAGCGGGATTGCTATTGATCAGACTTACTTCGATTCCTTCTTCTACAAGTGATCTGGCTGCTTGAGTCCCAGAATAGTCAAATTCACAAGCTTGTCCTATGATGATAGGTCCGCTACCAATTATAAGTACGGATTTGATAGATATATCTCTTGGCATAGTAGATGTGGTTGGCTAAAATTTTCGCAAATATAATCGTAATATTATGGATAGCTAAATTCATAATATGATTCTTGAAAAAGTTATCCACTTTTTGTGAATTCATATATGTTATACATTCATACTGGATACCAAATTGTACGCTTTTTATCATATCAAATTGTTATAAAATCGGTCCTTTGTTATAATATTATAGACTGCTGAACTATATTATTCGAATAACAATGATATCAAGTTTAGAAATTTTTAAAAGTAAAAAGTAGGGTAAAAATATTTACACTTGTCTTAAAGACATAACCTTAAGTTTAATTAGCGAATTGAAAATTATTGAAGATGAAAAAAATTGTACCGACGATTGCTTTTTTACTGCTATTAAATGCTGCTTTCTCTCAGATCTACGATGACTACATTGGTGCTGGAAATGCTATTGATGTGACCATCACAAGTAGTGACTCACAATCCGATGGCGCGAATACCGTAAATGGGAATGGCTTAGATCTGGATATTTTGGGGTCGTCAAGATTCCTTGCACATACAACTCTTGGCTATACTATAGATGATATTCAGGCTATGACGGAGACCAATATGATGGACTGGATCGATAATCAAATGGCGATAGAGCCATCCTATAATACTATTCCAACAATAGAGATTATTTTCAAATTGTATAATGCGTGTTTAGAAGAGCTAGGCCCTCAGTGTATGTTAGAATTTAACTTGAATACTTATATGTGGAGGTATTCATGGTGGAATAATATCATGAATGGTGAGGATAAATTGAGACAGAGGGTTGCTTTAGCTTTAAGTGAAACCTTGGTCATATCTGATAAATCTATGCTGAATCAATATCCACATGGTTTGGCCAATTATTATGACATCTTAATTAGAAATTCATTTGGAAATTATAAAGACATATTGAGAGAAGTGACTCTTAATCCAAGCATGGGTTTTTACTTAAGTCATATCAACAACCCAAAAACGTTTCCTGAATTGAATATCAGACCAGATGAAAATTATGCGAGGGAAATCATGCAGCTTTTTAGTATCGGCATATTCGAATTGAATAATGATGGAACTAGAAAGACTGATCCTGTTACTGGGCTATGGATTCCAACATACGATAATGATGATATTAAAGGATTGGCAAAGGTGTTTACAGGATTGAGTGGTAGTAAATGGGCAGATGAGAGCAATACTGAGCCTGTAACATTCGGAAGAAGATTTAATGCTTATTCTCTAGTCGATCCAATGACGATGTATGAATTCTGGCATGAACCAGGAGAGAAACATATCGTTGGCGACTATACAATTCCAGCAGGACAAACTGGTATGGAAGACATTGAAGATGCAATAGATCATCTTTTTAACCATCCCAATGTAGGTCCTTTTCTAGCTTATCGATTAATACAAAGATTAGTAAAATCTAATCCAACACCAGAATATATTGATAGAGTAGCCAGTACTTTTAATAATAATGGGTCAGGAACTAGAGGAGATATGGGTGCAGTCATCACAGCTATATTATTGGATGAAGAGGCATTAGACTGTTACTGGTCAGATGATGAGAAAAATGGAATGTTACGTTCTCCAATTTTGAGACTAACACAAATGTTGACAGCCTTAAAAGCAGAAACTGAAAATGGAATATTTTGGAACTCTGCGGCTGTATTTGAAGCATACACAGGCCAGCATCCTTTGGGATCGGCAACTGTTTTTAATTTTTATTCTCCTGAATATGTTCCAGATGCCGAATTTGCATATTTGGATATTGTAGGACCTGAATATCAGATCTTGAATTCTTCGACTTCATCCAATTATGTCAATTTCATGTTGATTGCTCTTATGCGAGATTATATAAAGGAGATTTTTAATTTTGATTTGGATAATTTTTTGAATGAGGCGTTTAGGATTCCTTACATCACGGACAAAGAAGCGTATGAAGCCTATTTGGCTGATCCACTATGGATGGACTTAGCTTTCTCACCAGAAGAACTAGTTGATTATCTGGATATTGTTTTGGCAAATGGTCAACTCAGTGATGACACTATGGATTCTATTGTCGAATCAATGAAAAAATCAGATATCATAGATCCAATAAATAGTGCATACTACGCCACTTTTATGGTCATGATCAATCCTGAGTACACCATCATGAAGTAAACCAATAAACCTAATTCTAAAAAGAAATAACAAGATTATGTCAAGTCATAAACATTCAAGAAGACAATTTTTAGGCAGTTTGCCATGTCTCGCAATAGGAACATCAACATTATATTCATCTCTTATCAATCTTAAAGCTATGAACTCAATCATGGGTTCGACAACAGTCGTAGGAGGAGAATATAAGGCCTTGGTTTGCTTATTATTAAGCGGTGGAAATGATTCTTACAATATGCTTATTCCAAGAGGGAATGCAGAGTATGTAGAATACGCAGCGGTAAGATCTGATTTAGCGATACCTCAAAACGAAATTTTACCAATCAATCCTGAAGTTACAGATGGAAGAGAATTTGGACTCCATCCTTCATTGACGGGGATAAGAGGAATCTTCGAACAAGGGAATGCAGCTTTTATCAGCAATGTCGGAACTCTGGTCGAACCTACGACAAAGAATGGTGTACAAACTGGTACTACAAAATTACCACTTGGATTACTGTCTCATTCCGATCAAGTAATGCATTGGCAAACGGCATTCCCTCAAGATCGATCAAATTTAGGATGGGGAGGTAAGATGGCGGATATCCTTAAAAGTATGAATGAAGATATTGGCGTTTCGATGAATATTTCTCTCGGAGGTAATAATATATTTCAAAGAGGAGAGTCCGTTACGGAATATGCTATCAACGCTGATGGTGGAGTAGCGATCGTAGCATGGGATGAGCCAGCACCTTTTTTCCAGATGATGAAGGATGACATCACTGATATGATGAATAAGCAATATGAAGATGTATTTAGAGATTCATATTCAGGTGTGCTGAAAAGAAGTGTTGAGAGTAATGAAGTCTTTAATGCTGCTGTGGAAGGTATTACGATAAATACCCCTTTTGCTGGAGATCAATTGTCTCAAAAGATGAGGATGATAGCTCAATCTATAGGAGCTAGAACTGAATTGGGAGCCAAAAGACAAATCTTCTTTGTGGATATTGGTGGATTTGATAATCATGATGAATTGATTAATGCTCATGGTAATTTGATGGGAAGAGTAGATGATGCATTGACTTCATTCTATGCAGCTACGGAAGAGTTGGGTGTGAGTGATTGTGTGACCACATTTACGATTTCGGACTTTGCAAGAACATTAACATCAAATGGAAATGGTACAGACCATGCATGGGGAGGAAACTCAATCGTAATGGGCGGAGCTGTAAAAGGTAAAAACATGTACGGAGATTATCCAATTCTAGACCTAGGAAATGACCTTGAGATAGGAGGAGGAATATTAATTCCGACTACGAGTGCAGATGAATATTTTGCCGAGATGGCACTTTGGTTTGGGGTATCACCCAATGACCTATCTCAAATCCTTCCAAATATTGGAAATTTTTATGATGTCGGTTCTTCCGACAAGCCATTAGGTTTTATGCTTTAATCCCTATTTATTCAACCTAGATATTCAAAAAATTATGAAACATATATATACATTAACCTTCATTTTCTTGATGATATTGACTTCATCAAATAATACAGACGCCCAATGTTTTGATGATGGTCATAGCCCTTTTCAAGATCAAGGATGGCTTTCTTGCAGTACGAGTGTAGGACCTATCCCTGAGCGTGGAGATGCACATTGGATTATGTACGATTTTGGACATGTTTATACCTTGGATTCTGTCTATTTTTGGAACCACAATGTATGGGGAGAGACTGGAATGGGTGTAAAAAGTATCCTCATAGATTACTCAACAGACAAGGAAAACTGGAGCACTATTGGACCAATAAATATTGAGAAGGCACCTGGGTCATGGAAGTATACGGGAATTCAAGGTCCTTCATTAGGTAATGTCAATGCGCGTTATGCTTTGGTCACTGTCATATCTACTTGGAGAGAAGATGTTTCTTGCGCTGGATTGGCAGAAATAAAATTTGGAGTAAACAACTCTGTGGACGTTGCAGAAATCGAAACTTCCAAAGAATGGACAATCTCTCCAAATCCAGCTGTAGATAAGATCTTGATAAAACTGCCAGAAGTCGAAAATATCAATAGTCTATCTATGTACAATTCTGTAGGTCAATTAATGAAAGAATTGGATATTCCTAATGGCAAAGAATTGGTTGTACCCGTTGACGAATTGAAAGAAGGGGTCTATTTTATCACTATAAAAACAGGTTCGGAGATTATTACAAAATCTTTTGTGAAAGTGTGATTATGATAAATCGAGTTCCCGCAGGGGTACTATGTAATTTTGTGGGAATGACTTATCTAAGAAATGATTCAATAATAAAGTAACATTTTCTACTTGTTATTTTATTATTCTACAGCGTTAAAAAGCCTCGCCAATGCCCTGCATTGCCTACGCCTGCCTGCCGGCAGGCAGGTTTTTTGCCTTGTTGAAAATTAAAATACCTACATATAAAAGCGAACTTTATTAATGTATCATTCCTAACTAAGTAGTGCTATAAGTTTTATCACTATAAATATAATGAACAATATCTTCCAAATAGAGGTGGAAGATTTACTAGAATCGACGTTATGTTTTATGTGTTGTTGAATATCTCGCGCAATCTTTAAATTCTCTTTTTTATTATGAACATTTGAAGCAATCTTAGCAGCATCTCTTAATGTATATAACGCTTCTTTATCGTAAAAATCAAATTGAGCTTCTCTATTAAATGCCTCATACAAAACATTATTATTGCACCATAAACCATACTGTCTTTTAAGGGGATTAAACACACTTGGTAGATCTACCAAACTGTTGTAAAATGTAACATTTACGTGCTTTCTAATATCTACATTAAAAATAGTATTAAATGAATTTGAAAAAGGAGTATCGTAGGTTTCGTTTAAATAGTCGAGATGACTTTTAAGTTTAACATAAGCTTTGGAATAAACGTCATCCACTAAATCTGGATTAATATCGTATACGAATTTTTGGATCGTTATCAGTTGATTGACTCGTTTCGGTTTCATTACCAACTCGGTAATCATAGGTTGTAGTTTGCTTACAATTTTTTGTTCAATCGCATCTTTGTATTGGTCTACGTTTTTAATTTTTTGTATTGCAAGATTATCTCTCAATAATGCCATATTGCCATCATTCAAAAATGCATTTAATTTTACATTCTTGTAAATGAAAACGTGCAATTGTAGCTGAGAATCTAGGTCATCAAATATTTTTAGAATTCCATTTTTATCAATTTCATATCCATTTAAAATTATTGTAGAATCATTGGTCAATTGAAATTCAAGTAATATTTCTTTTTTTAATCGCTTTAGACTTTCTTGATTTAATGAATCTAGCTGGTTCTTCGAAAAGATGTGTAAAGGGTTCTTCGAGTTCATATTTTAATTAATTACTGCTAAAAAGTATCATTCTTTCGATTTCTGAAGCATCATAATTGGAAGAAATCATCGTCATACCTTTGATAATTCCAGTTGGGAAATCTAGAAAAAAGTTAATCTGTACATTATTGCTTTTCAATTCTAAATATGAAGTATTATCTTCTTCTGAAGTATTGAAATATTTTATTGTTGCGGCATCACTTAAAATTTTTGCACTAGGAAAATATTTAGATTTAGGATTTTTAAATGTGTAGGCAAAAACATCGTTGAGGGTAAAATACTTATCCTGACTCAAGTCCTTGTTGTTCAATAAATTTATGTTTTTAATTGCAATGGTAAACTTATCTTTTTCTTCAAGAGCCTCATTAATATTCAAGTTTGAAATGTATTCTTTTGGAATGATTAGTTTTTTATTTGATGGTTTAAGGTTTATATGATATTGACTTTTATTCTTTTCGTACGTTATTGAAAATGACAATGATTGAATAACTTTCTCAGTTTTGGTGTCAATTCTATCCAAGACACCATTTAAAGGAAAATTAGAGTATGGGATTCTTTTTATTGATAAGTTGAGACTCCTATCAAGCTTAGGTTTCCTGAAATTGTAATCTTGTGGGTAAAATTTAGATGCAGATTTGAAATCGTATCTCATCCTATGTTTTAATATAGACCCTTTTATTTTAGCATGTTTGAATGACATGATTACTGGCCAGAGTTTACCTTTGTGTTTTTCTGCTAATTCTTCTGGAATTAATTCATAAAAATAAGCGTAATTGTTTGGAAGTACATCAACGTCAAATTTTAATTTCGTTAATGCTGCAAAGTCTCTTTGACTTGTCATTTTTGCATTAATGGCAGACTTTTTTTCTCCTGAAAGGTCTCTAAAAACAGTTCGTTTTTTTTCTGCAATCCTCTTCTCAGAATCCTCAATGATCTTTTTAAAGTTAATATTATTATTATTATTTGAACCATTAGAGGAATTGTTCGAGCACTTGCCAATTAATAATACCATTCTTACGCATAAGAAAATAGCAATCAATACCGTCCAAACAGAAGGATTATAACCTGAACTACTCTGGTTTCTGACAGATTCTAGATGATCTTGAATAGTCTTTGCGATTTTTAAGTTAGCTTCCTTGTTGGTGATGTTTGAAGCAATTTTTGCTGCACTTTGTAATATCCTCAACTCTCTATTACCATATTTGTGTAATTGTTTTTCTCTTGATATTGATTCATATACGATATTATCATAACACCATTTACAGTATTGGGTAATCAGAGGTTTGAATATATCAGGAAGCGTTGTGAAAGTTTGATAAAAATTGATACTAACATGCGGACCTAATTCAAGATAAAAGTTAGTATTGTGGCTATTTGTAAAAGGTGTTTTGTATTTCTCTTCTAAATTATCAATGTGATTTTTGAGTTCTGTATAAGCTTCTGAATATGCTTCATCGATCAATGCTGGATTCAAAATATTTACAAATCTATTGATAGTCTCCAATTCTCTATAATTGGGTTTCATTACTAATCTAGCAATCATTGGTTTCAATCGGATAGCTATCTTATGCTCAATATCACCTCTATATTCCTCTAGATTTTTAATCTGATCTATTGTCTTATTGTCGGTAAAAAGCGCAACGTTGCCAAGATTGAGGAAGGTATTTAGAGTCTGATTTTTATAGATAAATAAATATAATGGCAGTTTTTGATTGATCTCATCAAATATTTCTAGGATGCTATTTTTATCCAATTCTAGCCCATTTATTGTAATTGTGGAAGTGGTAGATAATTGAAACTCAAGCAGTATTTCTTTTTTTATTCGCTTCAAACTACTCATGTCTAAAGAGTCCAATTGCTCAGAGGTAAAGACACGTAAAGGGTTATCTGTATTCATCAGTTTATTTATTTTAGACCAGTTCCTTCATTTCTAAATAGATCAGGATTATTCTTTTCCTCTTCTTTTTTTAATTGAGCCAATTCCGAAATCACAATTCCCAATTGAGCATAGTTCTTAGTTGTGACTGCTTCATCTCCTTTGGCAATCCATTCATTTGCAATTTCCTGCTTATCATAGTCAGACCCCTTGTACATCATAAAATAGAATGGATACATTTCAATTGAAACCTCTGACCTATTATTTATCCTTGTTTGAATATTGTCGAACTGTTTTATTTTCATTTTTATGACTGAAATATTACCATCTCTCAGTACTTGAACTTCATTTTCCAACATTTTCTTGAACTCTTTCTGATCCATTTCCTCCACCTTAGGATCGAGCAGCCTTCTTTGAGTTGATTTTTTTTCATTAAAATATTTTTCAATAATAGTCGTCAAATAAGAAGAATTGTAGAATAGATGGATTTTTTTAGCTAGCTCTCTTTTTTGAACATCCAACTTGTATTTTTCATCAGAAGTATCATCATCATCCAAGCTATGAATCTTGTATTCAAGTTCATCTACTTCTTCGATCAAATTAGTCACTTCTGCCGCTTTTTCAAAACTACTTTCATGCTCATAATGCTTTTGCTTTGCCCGTAGATTCTTTTTGAAAAAAGTAGTTTCTTTCAAGAGTTCATTACTATTGACCGTAGTTTCCGATGGACTGAATGTATTCTCATATTCTTGATCAGTAATCGATAAATAGGTGCCAACTGTGATGTCGCGAGACTCATTGATTTCAAAAGTTAATTCAATATCCGAACCCTTCACCAAGTCTCTTTCTAGATCATCACCTTGAATTTCGATGAGCCCTATAAGTTTATTCGCAGAGGGAAGTGAATCAATATCTCCTTCTATCACTTTGATAAAAATAGCATTCTTAGATCCTTTGGATATTGTTTTGGAAACCTGTTTTATCACGGTCTTTTTGAGTGGAAGTATCGCTCCCTTTTTAAAAATAGGTTCTAAAAATGTAGTATTGTCTTCTATAGAATCTACTTCCAAACATATATTACTCGGCAATGGCTGGCCATCGATGCTGAATTTGCCATGTGTAATCCCTACATTTTCAGAATGAATCTTATTTCCATAGTTATCAAAGATTTTAAACTCAAATAGATTGTAAGTATTTTCAATAAGCGGAAGATATGTCTTAATCGTATTTTCTAGCGGCAAGATACCACTGTCATACCCTTTGTCTGATCTAGATATTCTATAAGTAGAGCCTTTTGAGACTTTAGGTGTTTGAGCAATTAATAATGTAGAGTCTTGCTGGACTGCTCGCTCGTATGCTACTTTTACATCTAGGCTATTTTTGCTAACTTTCTTTTCTACAGTATCGACTATTGTCTTGGGTTTTTGTCCTGCATAATAAGCTGCACCGACCACTACTGCACTAGAAGGATCCATCGAAGAATTCACCTCTATTCCAAAACGATCAGACAACATTTCCTTCACCAATGGTGTATAAGTCGATCCTCCAATCAACAATATACACTTCAGATTTTCTTTGCTGAGCTGATTTCGGTTCAGGATTGAAGAAATCATTTCCATTGTTCGCTCAATATACGGTCGGATGATGTTTTCAAATTCAGTTTTGGTCAATTCTACAAAAAACTCCAACTCCTTACCTAGATTATCAGTAATGTCAAATTCTATGTCAGTGCTTTGAGCATTGGTAAGTTCAATCTTTGCATCTTCTGCTATATAGAGCAACTTATTGTACAGTCGATTGTATGTGCCAGAAGACTTTTTTAAGTTGGAATTGAGATCTACAAAAGAACCTAGTTTTTCTAATTGAGGTACGATAAATTTATCAATTATAGCCTTGTCAAAATCTGTCCCTCCAAGATAATTATCCCCTTCGTGATCCAATATTTTCATCTCTCCATCATCAATTGAGGTCAATGCAACATCAAAAGTACCACCGCCAAAGTCATATACAAGCCATTTCTCCTCCTCAAAATCATTTCCAGTTTTATTAGCAAATGCCAGAGAAGCAGCGATGGGCTCTTGAAGCAATACTACTTCTTTGAATCCAGCTTTGTGCCCAGCTTTTTTTGTAGCGTTGGATTGGGTGGTGTCGAATGCTGAGGGTATGGTAATGACTACAGATTCGGGTGATTCTCCAGAATGAATGAAGTTTTTAAGTTCCTTTAGAATAATAGTTGATAGCTCTATAGGGCTCACAAAATCACTCGTCGCATCCACAAAATATTTATCAGAAGTACCCATTTTTCTTTTGAATGACCCAAAGACATTATTTGGAGATTTTTGAAGAACTTCTTTTGCTTTGTCGCCGACTATGATCCGATCTCCTTTGAAAGATACTACAGAATGCAATGTTTGTTTTAGGTTGAGTGGATTTTTAAATATTACTATTTCACCATTCTCAGACTTTGCAATAGCCGAATTAGTAGTTCCTAAATCAATACCGAAGTTTATAGTACTTTTCATTTGTATATTTTAATGTTTTGCTTGATATAGTTAATGTTCATATCAAGCTTTTACGATTATTTGCCTTCAACGATAACTACCCCACGTTGTATTATACTGTTGATTTCTCCTTGTCTATGAAAGACAATGGGCTTAATCACTTCTACAATTTGTAAATTTTCAGTTTTATCACCCGCTATGGATGCCTCACAATCTAGTCTTGTTGAGTCATACGCTTCATGCAAAGGGTCATGGATGAATAGGCTTAGCACCTCAAGCTGTGACTTTATCCTTTCGAATCGTCTTTCTAGTCTATTAGATTGGTCTAGTTCTTTTACCTTAATTTCAATATTGTGTAATTGGTTGATAATATTGCAAAGTGTACTTTGGGTCTGGTCCATAGTTAAAAACTTATAAATGATTCACGTTGATGGATGAACAGATATCTCTGTTTCATACCCAAAAATAGAATTTGAAAGATAATGACTTGCACTATTGTCACAAAAAATAAAATTAACATCGAGAATTTTACCTTTTGATGATCATAATCATTAGTATTTTAAAGCTTTATTAAATAGATTTGCACGTCAAACACTTAATACTTGAAATACTTTTTCTTTGTCTTAATATTACTTTTGAAATGGAATACAGCATTCTCCCAATGCAGTGATTCTTATCCTAAAGCTCAATCTCCTAAGATTGCCAATTATAATATTTTGGTCAATCTAGATCATGAAGCTAAGTTGGCATCTTGTGCGCAGACTATCCGTTGGAAGAATACTTCTCCAGATACGATTACAGAGCTAAGAATGTATATGTATATGAATGCCTTCAAGGACTTAAATTCTACATATCTGGGAGGAGGTGACACCAATATTTTTGGTCAAGATTTGTTGACTAGAGAAGCAAAGGATTGGGGATATATCACAATTCAAAAAATGCAAGATCAGGGTGGCAATGATCTTGAACAAGAATATATCCAACCAAATGATCAAAATCAAGACGATCAATCAGTGGTCAAGATTGATTTAAAAGAACCCATTCTACCAGGAGAAACGAAAGAGTATTCACTGAAGTTTGATGTGAAATTGCCTAAAACAATAGTAAGAGCTGGTTTTGGGAAAGATGATTTTTTTCTATTTGTGCATTGGTTTCCTCAAGTTGGAGTGTACGAAAAGAATAAAGATGGAGACTGGGGATGGAACTGCCATCAGTTTATTAGAGGCACAGAGTTTTTTGCTGATTTTGGTGATTATAATGTTGAGATCAATGCTTCGGATCATTTAGTGATTGGTGGTTCAGGATGTAGAGTCTCAGAATCGAAAAGTGAAGGAAGGCAGATTGTACAATTCCAAGCACATGATCTTATTGATTTTGGATGGGTAGCTTATTCCAAGTACGAAATGTTTACTTCTACTTTTATGGGTGTCGATATTGAGATATTGATGCCACCAGAACATTGCCAATTTGCAGATAGATATTTGAAAGCTGTTCAGCATGGATTGGAATATTTAGGTGAAAATGTTGGTAAATATCCTTTTCCGAAAATCACAATAGTAGATCCTCCTGTCCATACACTTAGTTCAGGATTTATGGAATATCCAATGATGATTACATGTGCAACTTTTTATGGTATTCCAAAGAGTATTCGATCAGTCGAGTCTTTGGTTATTCATGAATTTACGCATATGTATTTTATGGCGACGCTGGCATCTAATGAAAAAGAAGAAGCATGGTTGGATGAGGGTTTTGTTACTTATTATGAAGACAGGATAATGGATCATTATTATGGAGATAAGGGGTCGCTCTTTAATTTTTTAGGTTTTCGATCAGGAAATGCTGAAAATTCAAGATTGGAATATACTGGGTTGCCAAATCCAAGTGTGGGTGCCATCGCAAGACCAGGATGGGAATTTCAGGGTTCTTATAAAGGTTTGATCTATGCCAAGACTGCTGCAATGCTTAAGACTCTGGAAGGAATCGTTACTACACCGATAATGGATGAAATCGTAAAGACATATTATGAAACATTTAAATTTAAACATCCCAAAGAGGCAGATTTTAGAGGTATAGTTGATAAGGTCTTAAGCAAACATGAGATAGAACTACCTTTTGATGTGAGTGGTTATTTTGATCAATGTCTTCATGGTACTGATGTATGCGATTTTGAACTTATAGAAATTAGAAAGCAAATTGTTGAAGTAAGGCAAAATGGAGGAATAGTAATTCCTGTAGAAATAGAAGTTACTTTTGAAAATGGGGATAAAAAGACTGTTGTTTGGGATGGAAGAGGTGGCCAGAAAGTATTTAAATTTGATAATGAATCTGGAATAGTTTCAGCCCATATTGATCCAAGTCAGAAAGTATATTTAGATATTAATTTCACCAATAATAGCCTCACAAAAGCACTAAATAAAAAACCAATCTTAAAATACGCAGCGAAGAGCCAAAATTGGATGCAAGCATTAATTCACTTCGCAAGTTATATAATGTAGGCCATGCGAAAGATCAAACAAATAGGCATATCATCATTAAAACATTGGAGAGAAATCTCTTGTGTTTATTTTATTCAGCTTTTAATTGGTCTGGCTGTAGGACTCAGTTTCTGTGGAGCGTTGTGTTCTTCATTAGATCGATCAATGGTACTTGATCAACTTGCCAAAGGATTTGATCGAACGGTAATAATGGATGTTATAAATTCCAATCATGGTGTTTTAGATGGTGTACAAAGTCTTGCGTTTAGCCTTTTAGGAATATATCTTTTGCTTAGTGTTTTACTTCAAGCAGGTTGGCTAGCAAATATTAAGAATAATATATATTCATTAAAATCACTTTTCAAAAATGGACTGAAATTCTTCTTTCCTTTTTTGGGAATAGCTTTAATTTCTATTCTTTTGATTGCCCTTTTTGGAGGTGTATTTGGCATCGCATTTACAAAAGTTGTAGGTGATCCTTTGGTAACATTTTCATCAGAGAAGCCATATGTTATTTGGATTATAATTTTGGCGATTGTATTTATTTTATGGTTGATCATCATATGGTCTTGGAGCGTCTCTTCAAGACTGCATTTTATAGATGGCAACTCATTTTTCACTTCACTCAAACTAGGGTTCAAAACAGTCAGGAACAAATGGATAAAGTTTCTCAGCATCGGTATGCTTTTGATTGGCATTCACGTTTTGCTCATGTTTGTGTATTACTGGGTTATGGGCGATCGTGGAGCACCATCGTGGATCATTGTTTTATTTGGAATTCTTGTCCAACAAATCTTTGCTTTTGTAAGAGTAGCTCTGAGGGGATTTGGTTATTCACTGCTTGAAGATTTACATGTATAATTAAGATTCTATCTACTTCAGTTTTAATTTGGCTTGAGTCAACATTCAGCTTCGTGACCTACTTTGCGGTTAAAAGTCAACATCCAACTTAGCTTCCCTATACCTCTTAATTAGTCTACCAACCCTCCTCTTATAATACTGCTGCAAAACCCCCCAAATACAATTTATACATAATTAAACACACCAATTAAACCATCTCAAGCATCTTATTCACAAGTCGCGACTGGAAATAAAATTTTACTAATTAGCAGATTCAATTCTGCAATAAAATTTCCAGATTATGAAATATCAAAAACGTTTACATTGGGATCGGCATCGCCCTGAATTCCTTAAGATTGGATTTATCTTTGCCCTAGCTATCGCATTAATGGCATTCAATTACACTTCAAGTCCCCCAATTTTAGAGCCAATGGATTTAGAACCTATGGACGCCGAAATATTAATAACGCCTCCGATAACAGTCCACCAAAAAAAGGAAGTGCCACCACCACCGCCGCCTCCAAAAATTAAGTCGATTGTCAACATTGAGCCAACTACAGAACCTATCATTAAGTTTGAACCAAAAGTTGAGATTCAAAAAGATGTTAAGACTGAGATAGATGTATATGCAAATAATCCTGTTCCTGAACCTGCTCCTAAAGTAGAACTCATTAAGCCAGAAGAACCTAAAAACATTTCACCTTTAATTATGGCGGAAAGAATGCCAATTTATGGCAGTTGTGATATAGACTCAGATGAAATTGAAAGAAGAGATTGTACAAGTCAAAATCTAATTAAACACATTTACGGAAATGTGAAATACCCTGCTTTAGCCAGAGGATCTGAAATTGAAGGAACAGTTGTGGTTTCATTTATAGTGAATAAGCAAGGGAATGTTGAAGATGTAAAAATAGTAAGAGGTATTGGCGGCGGTTGTGGAGAAGAAGTAAAGAGGGTTATTGAAAAACTTGGACAATTCCTCCCTGGAAAACAAAACGGAAGACCTGTATCTGTTATATATCGACTTCCTGTAAAGTTCAGTTTTGAATAATAAATTTGATCAAAGACAAAGTAGTATTGATAAAGATGGGCTTACACCGCAACAGATTCATAAAGCAGGCAAACATTCAAGAAGCAGGCAAACATTCAAGAAGTCGGGCTTACCAATCTTTACAAGCTTGGGAATCCCTTTGCATACTATAGCCTCATCAAGATAAAGCAGTTTGCATCACAAGTTGAATAGCTTGTGGTGCTTTTTTATTAGTGTTGAATAATGTGGAAGTTTTAAATATTGAATCGCGAATCCATATAGGTAATGGATCACAATATTCGAATAATTATCGTTTTGTTAATATATTACAGTACAAACAAAGCCAACAAACTTATGAAATCACGATTTACACTTGGTATTCTTCTTGTCTTTCTATCTGTTTTTTCATTGAATGCTAAACATATTTTAGGTGGGTCAGCCGCCTATAAAGTGAGCAATCAAAACGAATTAAATTCAACAATTGACTGTGAGTTTAATATGTTTAAAGATAATTCTGGAGGAGGTGCAAACTTTGACAACAATGCTTCATTTGGAATTTATGGAGTTAAAAATAATGAATATACTTTTTTATACGAGGTACAATCGGGATTTGAAGATGTGCAAACTATCGAGCAATTAAATCCTGGCGATTGTCCATTATTCGATTATTCAAGTGCGACCTATAAGTTCTCAGCGACATTACCCAATTCTACATATGATTATTATGTGATTAGTTATCAGAGATGTTGTAGAGCTGGGGCTGTTTCAAACATAATGAATCCAGATGAATCTGGATTTGCTTTGTCAATTACGATATATCCAATAGCTTTTTCTTATCCAGAGAAAGCAAATGCATTATCAGCATCATCAATACCCTTTTTATTGAGTAGTCAGAATGAAAGTACTATTGATCTAGACTTAGATGATATGTATACAAAAGAATATATGCTAACTACACCTGTATCAGCTGGTGGGGTCGCTGGTGTGAGTTTTGGAGATCCAGAAGCATGTGATGGAATCACTCCAAACCCTATAAACTGTCCGCCTCCGTTTGGAAATGTTGAATATGTAGATCAAGATAATCCTTATGGTATCGACTCTGAAGTGAATATTGATAAAGAATTGGGAGAACTAAGTATTCATATTCCTACAAATGGAATTACACTATTTGAAATGACAGTAAATAGATACGTAGATGGAATATTATTGAGCAGGATAAATAACCAATGGACTACCATAACTTCAATGTGTACTTTTGGTCCTCTTTCTGTCAGTGAAGATCCTGACTGCAACGAGGCAAGACTCGCACCAAATCCATCGTCTAATTCCATATTTTCAACATGCTTATTGACCGACATCACAATAATTGATGCATTGGGTAGAAATGTAAGGACAATTGAAAAAATGGAAAGCCAAGAAGAGATATCAATTGTTGACCTAAGCACAGGCGTGTACAGACTCAGTGGAACAAATCAAAATGGAGATTTAATCAAACTTCAATTTGTGAAATCCCATTAAGGAATGATACATTAATAAAGTTCTCTTTTATACGTAGGTATATTATTTTTCAACAAGGCAAAAAACGTAGACAATGCAGGGCATTGGCGAGGCTTTTTAACGCTGTAGAAAGATAAAATAACAAGTAGAAAATGTTACTTTATTATTGAATCATTCCTAAGAGAAACCCTATAATGTTTATTGTTAGGATGATCTACATCGTAAAAGGATATAGCATTTAGATACAAAGCATACATTTTACTTAGTGCCCTTTGCACCTCCTTAGCTACTTCTATGTTGTTTTCCAAGTTTTACGATCACTTTTTCTATTTTTTTATTGTGATTATGAATATAAAATGCATAAGATTATTTTTTAGCCATGTAGCTAATCATGGCTATTAGTTAAATTTATAAGTATGTATCAATCCTCTCCAATCAGTCTTCCATCAACAGTCCTTCTTATATTTTTTAAGATGCTGCAATTAGATTTTCATTTTGTGAGGTGGGGTCGTAGTCTTCGCGGAGCGGTCTTCCTGTAAACAGTGCTGCAGTCGCTAAATTTCGTTTATTCCCCCATCTCGATTTTACCGAGGTTGATTATCTTTTTCATTGTTACGCTGTTAGATAAAACTCATGATTTTCAAATCTTATGCCCTCCGAGGGATGAATTTGAGATTTTGTCA